>Ga0123342_1001673_pt1 | contig 37331 bp, 11 predicted proteins | sample Turbeawhitnodule_FD_89960 | JGI IMG/M metagenome (GOLD analysis project Ga0123342, IMG submission 89960) | Root nodule microbial communities of legume samples collected from Mexico - Turtle bean Mexico white nodule | ecosystem: Host-associated > Plants > Roots > Nodule | place: Mexico: Nepantla...
AAAGAGTAGTGTGGATTTTATGTGTATTTTGGGGTTTTTAAAAAATAGTAGGGATATTATTGTCTTTGCATTACATTGTGGGGGTGCAGGAAGAAAAATGTAGGGGTGCAGGAAGAAACTGCCTTGATTCATTATGTTCACGGGCGGATGGGCCTGTCTGGTAGCCCATCTTTTCTGGGTCATTTTAACGAACCCCTTTCGAACTTGGCTTCTTCTTCCTGCACTCCTACATTTTTCTTCCTGCATCCCCACAATTTTCTAAATCCCGAAACTAGCCTTAATCTTTAATTTGAAAAAGGACACCGTGATTACCTATGGAAATGTGTTATGGATTCATCAATCCGGAACTGAGTATTTTTTTTTTCCGGATGAGAGGATGTTCTGGAAGCAATTTTTGCATAAATTATTGATTTTTGGATTGCTGAATCTGGAAGCCTAATTCTGTTATGGATTCATGGATCCGGAATTTTTTTTTTGAATTACGGATTTCTGAATCCAGAATGCATATTTCTGTTACGGATTGGTGGATCCAAAATGCCTTTTTTGAATGATGGATTTTTGAATGTGAAATGCATATTTTGAATTACGGATTGGTGGATCCGAAATTTTACCAAAAGTGTCAATTCAAAATTTTTCCAGATTTCATAATCCATAGTGCGAAAAAATAAATATAGTCTAAGTGCATTTTAGGGTTTTTAAAAAATAATAGGAACAATTTGATCTTTGCATAACATTGTGACGGTGCAGGAAGAAACTGCCTTCGAACTTTTATGTATTTGGTTGCGCCACAATTTATTTTATTTTTAAAATCTAATCCTTAAAACTATTTAATATTATTTAATATGTTCTATAATTTTAATTTAAGAAAAATATGCCCAAAAAATTATATTTTGAATTCTAGAATGTAAAATACTTGTCTGGAAGTAAATTATGGAAGCGGATTGATTTGTAAAGCATTTCTATAATAAACATTTTGAAAAAATATTTACCATATTCCAAAATTATGGTTATCAAGTTAATTAGAAAGCAATACAACTAATAAAGGTAATACAAAAAAGTAACTCCTAGCATCTCTGGAAGGAAACTACTTCCTGCACCCCATGGAATTTGAACCTACCCCAACTTTTATATGTAAAATATAAAAATGTCTTTACTACATCCCTTTTTCAGAATAAATTTTTGGATTTAGATTTTCACAACTCTACGTTTACATAATTTTTTTCTAGATTTTTTTTCAAAACATATTTTTTCATTCTCAAATTGTTTTGTTATAATAAAATTTTGATTTTTCAATTCTATTTCCTGAACACAAAATTTTATTCCAAAATGTATTTTTTAAGTTCTGAATTTTCAATTCCCAAACGAAATAAAGGTGAAGGTCACAATTTATAAATTGCCAGAAGAATTTGGCCATCTGGAATTGCTCACTCTCCGAAACAAATCTAGTCCAACCATAGGAATAGTTATTTCAACAAATAAGAATGAATCTGAAAGGTACAAGATACAACCAAAAGGAAAAATATTGAAAAATATTAAATAAATATGAATGAATAACTCTGAATAAATTAGCACCAATTTTTCTGGCAAATTATTAATCTACTTCTAAGTAGTTCCTAAAGTAATAAAGTTGTTTAAGAGCTATTTGAAGTGCCAATATTCACCACCTCAGTCCTGTAAAAAAAAGTCCTTAAATTGGTCATCTCAGTAAAATTTAAAGATCAATTTCAAATGTTTTTTTTTCTAATATTGAGATGAGAATTTACCATATTTTAAATGTTTTGAAGACCATTTAAGCATTTTTTTTACACGAGGGACAGTTTAAGAAAAGGTATAACAGCATTTGCCTCGACGCTTTGCTAAATAAGTGTTATAATTTTGATTATAAAAATGACAAAATTACAATGATTAACAATGGACACTATTCAATCATTAATTTTGGTAGTTAAAGAAATAGGATAAAGAAAGCATTGGTTACTACAGAACAATTGAAAATATTAAAAATTCAAAAAGGACAAATTAGATGTGCGTTTTTATCATAGAGATGAAAAGACGGATAATAACATGAGATGCATATCTGGTCACAGATTGTTAAATGTCTTTTGAAGAAGCTGTAGGGACACATGTCTTTTGTTACCAACGGATCCAACCCTACCAACTGCTTTTAGAATGTCCCCTATCCTTTAAGAGAAACATTTTTTTTTTCTTTTGGAGAAATGATAATCGTTAAGGTGTTGATTGTAAATTTGAATGGACTTCAATGAGTTATTTTATGATGAGATATTGTTGTAATTTTTTTCAGTAAGATTACATGTTTCAAATACGAAATGCTGCATATAAAGAAAAATATCACTAGAATTTTTTTTTAGTAATTATTAGTAAGAGATCAACTTTAAGATTAAGTAAACTTTATAAGTGAGATTTATATTTATTCATATGAATACACTTTTTTGAGGTTGAGATTGCATTTTTCTCGTATCTTATTTTTTTTTTTAATTTCAATAATATCCTTCTTAGGATGGAGGAAAGTGGTGATGTTTTTTTTTTTCATTTTCAAGTGGTAGTAGTGGTTGTTTGTGGTGGCGGATGATAATCATTAACGGTTGAGAAAAGTTTTGTGCTTTTTTATTTTTATTTTTCTGGAAGCCACAAAACTCAAAAAATAAAATAAAAAAAATAAGCAAAGTGCAAAAATGAAGTACAAAGCTCCAACAAAATTTATCTTTATCAAATACAACTAATTTTCTCATTAACTCTTTCACACACGCTCAAATTGCGAAATTGTTCAGTCAAACATTATGGTTGAAGAAGAATTGAAGTGTTGCAACGGGAAGGGATGTATGAGGTGCATGGGTGCACTTGGGGTTGTTTGAAAATGTGAGATTATACTTCATTTAGAGTTATTTAAAAAAAATTAAAAATTTAAAACTGTTTTTTCACATTTAATATGGAGATGCACGTGAGAGATATGAAGTGGAAGAAAAATTTGCCTATATTTATGGGTGGTCTGATATTGGCCCAATAACGAATAATATGATAAGCTAAATAAATTTCCAATAGAAGTCTTACAACCAATCCAACAGCAATAATAGAAGTGACAGAAATAATTGGATTCATGAGAATTTCCTCGTAACATAAATATAAAAGAAAAAAATAGTTAATAATATAATCAACCAATCAATTCTAACTTCATTTTTCAATTACCAAGATTTTTTCAGTTAAAGTAATTAAGAATTGAATAATAAGAATTACAAATTAAAGATAATAGTTATTGAACAAATTATTTCGAGATTTGTTTTTTCATTGCGAATTATGTAGTTTTGAGGTGAATATGTATCATTTTTTTTCTTCTCTTATATTAAATTTGGAATCATGCTTTGAATTCTTCCTTTTTAAAAAAAAATTATTTCGTCATTTAATTTTCAATTCACAATTCGAGTTGAAATGCAAGGGTTTTGCTTTTCTATCCATATATAAATTTATAGTAATAGCAAGGTCTTTTTAGACATAAAAGATTAGTTATTTCAGATATAAGGTTAGTTCATATAAAACTAATTCATCTATAATATCATATCACATATACATTGGTTTCTTCTATGATGTAAACTCATTTCCTTTGTGTTTTATATTCAATTAAATTTGAAATTTATTCTTTGAAATTTCAAAAACAAAAACAAAAATCTTTTATAGTGATCAGACTCTATACACTCAACTTTACCCCTTCGCTTCTACTTTTTTTTTATCGTATTTTTTTTCTAGCTCTCTCCCCGTCCTTCTTTTCTTATTATCTTATCTCATATAAATACAATCAAGCTAAAGAAATTTGTTAGATTTCATTCATATTTCAAATAAATATTGAAATTTGGGTGATCTAAATGTTTTTAATTCTTTTTTTTTATCAATCCTTAAATTGAATATGAATCGAATGAAATCTTGTTCTAGTTATGATTTTTTTTTCAAATATTCAATATATATTAATATTAATTGAATAAGACTCTAAATAACTCTCATATTATATTAAGAAGTTGACTTCAAATTTAACTTAACATTAGTTAGACCCATTTATAAAGTAATTTTTATATCCATTTATATGAAAAATTCTAATTTCTAATCAATATAGAATTCAACCAATAATAATAATAATGAATATTATGTACGTATAAGTTATAACATGATAACTACAAAAATTAAACCTCATAAAATTAAATTTAATACTGAATAAGTCGGTTCCAAAATTTAATTTCCTAGTGAATTTCACATGCGAAACAAATGTTTAGAATTTCTTTGGACCATTGTTTCTGTTCCACATACAGTAACACTTTTGTGCCTTGGAACTTTGAAGCCAATGTCTCTATTTATTTTTTCATATTTTTATTTATTTAGGTTGTGTCTTGCCCATTTTAAGTTGTTTTCTTAATTTAAAACATGTGTTGAACGAGCTTTTTTTATAAGTATTTTAAAAAGGATTTTTTTTTTATAAATTAAAATTAATTTATACACAAAATGTAATATATATATATATATATATATATATATATTTATAAGAATTTCTTCAAATAAGTTTAAAGTAAACTCATTTTAATTTGTTTATAAATTAATTTTAAAATTTGGTGATATACGAGTTGATGATTAAAATTTTCATATAAATGAATGTTCAAATATTAGTTTAATTGGTTAGAAAGACATATGAAGTTTCTTAAAATGGATAAATTTTGGTTGATAAATTACTAAATAAATTTGGTCAAGAATCTTTGAGGGAACAGTTGAAAGAAGTGATCTTTTTAACTTATTCTATTATATATTGAAGTTTAATTATTTTTGAAATTTATCCAGAATTAAAAAGATTTTAGATGATTGCTTGGAAGGTGAGTAATTTAGGTAAGAAAGTTGTCTATGTTTTTTTTTATAGAACCTTAGGATAGTTAATTTAGATAATAAGTTCATCTAGTAATTGAATTATGCATGTTAAGATATAAAGTTATTTAAATTGGAGGATTTGATTATGGGTTGAGGAGTACATAAGTTTGAATAGTTGCAATTGTATTGAAATTATTGAAGAATGATGTTTGAACGAATTTTAGTCTAAATTGATCTTTTTGAACTGTTTAGGAGTTGTATGGTTGGATTGTTCTTGAAATGATCTTTAAAAAAATATAAATTAAATTTCTTTCTTTCTCTTTATTTTCTTCTTGAATCTTTGGTGAACTTGATTATGTATAATTTTTTTTTATAAATATAAAATGAATATTAATTGGTACATTCATTTGAATTGTGAAATTTTTAAATGATATGGATTAATGTGAATAATGAAATATGTACGAAATTGAGATATATGTGTAATTTTGAGAAATCTTAATTAAATAATGTATTATCAATTGAATAATACAATTTCTAAATGATATGGATTGGTGTGAATAATGGAAGGTGTATGAAATTGAGATATATGTGCAATTTATTTGAGAAATCTTAAATAATTTATGAGTGATTGACATGTATTGTATGTGAGTGAGAAAGTTTGTATGAACTTGATGTCATATGATTAGGATAATGTATTAGATGTTGTGTATTGGTACCTTAAGTATGAAAAATCTATGTTTTAACATAGATCATATAGCTTCAATGATAATTTAAGTTACATAGATTGAGATATTAGTTGGTGAGAAGCTCATGAGATTCATACACACTGTGACCACTTGTAGTCACACAATATTAGATGTTTGAACTTAACTTGATGATCCTTTCTCTTAGATTCATGTGTAAATATAAACATTTAGTATTGGCTAAGATTGTCTCTGGTAGGAATATACTTAACGAGTCTTCCGAAAGGCAATAGATCCATATGCAATCAATATGATTGAAATGAAATCAAAGTATTAGGAATTGAAAGAAAATCAAGGTTATTTTAATTTTATTTTCGTATGTTGAAACTTTATTTTGATAACGTATTTTTACATTTGTTTGTTAGTGTATGAACTACTATGATTATACAATGCAAGAATGACATTTGAAGAGAGATATAACAGTAAAAGTTTTTGGAGTGTTACACAGTAAACCATTTTAAAAACATAAAATTAGTGAAAACTAAAACTAAAAGTTACAAAAAAATCAAGGAAAACTTATTCACTTTCTTTACTTAGTTCCTTTCTCTCTCTATATATTTCTCTCTGTATTTAATATTTTTAAAATGCATGTTATTTATAAATATTATTAATAATGGAAGATTGAATGAACATCTATATTTGACAAAAAAAAATAGTTGTCAACGACGTTTTACACCAATAATATTGTCTGTTTTGCACAAATACGGTAAAAGAATTTTTTTTTAAAAACCTTCATTCAGCACTACAAGAAATAAAAATATTAGTCTCCCAAAAAATCTACACAAAAAGTAAAATGGGGACACTAAATGATAATTAGGCTTTGTTTGGATTAGAGGGTATGTGGGAGTGGAAAGTTGAGGGTATGTGGGAGTGGAAGTGTGAAGAAAGTTGAGGTTGTTTGGATTGAGGTATGTTAGAATAAATATGTAAAAAAAGTTTATTGAAATATGTGAGTGATGTGATGGTTGTAAGAATATTTTGAATTATTTTGAATTGTGTAAATTGTAAGATTACAAATTTACCCTTATGTAAATTAATGTATTTAGATAATTTTAATATTATTTATGATTCTTTAAATTATATATATATATTTACAAATTTACTCTTATCTTTAAAATATTTAAATAATAAAATATGAAATATTTTGTAAAATTTAATTTAACTAATTTTCTATACTATTTTTATTAATATATATAGGCATTTTTATTTTATTAGAAATATATTTAATATTTTTATTTTTATTATAAATGATTATTATTTTTTGGGTGTGTACAGTTTATTGAAATAAAATTAAAATAATTGAAATGATTTTAATTAATATTTATTATCATTATTTTAAAATTTTATTTTAAATATTATTGTTATTTTAATATTTATATTATTAGTATAGTTAATTTTTTTATTAATATATAATTTTTTTTACAATTTTACTTATTTTTTTATGTTTTATTATATGTGAATGGGATAGTTAAAAAAATAGATACAAAATTAGATGTGATTAATTCATAGCAGATTTTATAAAAATATAGGGGCACATGCGTAATTGCAGACATCCTTAGGTGGCTTTCTCTACCCTCACTTATTTCTCTGCACTTGAGAGAAGAAGCCTGAACCTTCTTCCCACCCACTCCTTCGCTCCCTCATCCTCCTTCATCCCCAGATCCAAATTGGGGGTGCACTTTCATTTCCGTCCGCAGGAACAACAGGCACTTAGAGTGAGTTTAGTGTCCCATTAGAAGTTGACACTAATCCAAAAGTTGCTAATGAATTAGTGAGGACTATGGAGGACACAACTATTTTTTTTGTACACTATAATTAATATTTAATTTTGTGTCTCAATTGTGTAGGATTTGGGGACACTAATAATGTACCTTACTTGTCCTCACTTTTTTCGGCAGCTAATTACAACTTTTATTTTGTATTTTTGTAGTGGAAATAAGTTTTATGAAACTATAAAATTAAGAAAAAATGTCCAAGATAAAAAATTGTATATAGGAAAATTTTAATTAATTGACTTATTGTTAATTGTAAATATTAAATAAATTTAAACGGAATTGCTAGTATTCATCTTTTTTAAAAATTGAATAGGTTAACAAATTATAACTATAATTTTTTTAATGCAGTAAAAATATATACTATTTTAAGTAATTTTTTCTAAAAAGTTAATTAAGTGGATGTACACAACCCACTCATTATTTTTAAAAGTGTTTTAATAAGTTATGATTTTAGTTTTTCTTAAAATACACCTTACGTGCCTTGTTAACCTTCATTTAAAAAAAATAAAAATCTAGATTAGCATATTCAAATTTAAGATAACATTTTCAAAAAAAAATTATTAATTTTAAACTGCTACTTTAAAATTCGCTTGAAAGTTAAATAAATTTTGGACCGGCCATGTGTTAGACGCTTGTATAGGATTCATTGTTGTAATAAAAATAAATATCTAACCTTTAAACAGAATATTTCATAACCATCAAATCTTTTTCAATTTCATCAATTACCATACACAAATCTTAAGCAAGTAATGAGTTAACGGAATAAGATATCTTCTTAATTTTAAGTTTAAAGATACCATAACACCAATAGAACGATCCCTGCAACTCGACTCTTTGCATCGAATTTCTAAAAGTTGAGGACTTTCAGATTTTAAAAACTAATAAATTTGCATCAGCCTTTTATTTTATTTATTTTGCCTCTAAAAGTTACGTCTTTATTTTTTAATATTAGGAAAGGAAAGGCTCAATTAAAATAATGTTTGATGCTGAGTCGGTCTTGGGTGATGTTGGGTCGAGTCAGTTTGGCGTGATGTCGGGCTAAGTCGGTCAGGTCGGATGTTGAACTGAATTGGCTTGGGTCGATGTCGAGTCTAGTTGACCCAAGCTCATTTGAGTCGATATCGAATCTAGTTGACCCGAGTTCATTCGAGTCGACGTCTGATCGTTGTCGGTTTGGGAAGATGTCGAGTCGAGTTGGTCTTAGAAATTGTATGAGTTGAGTTGGCTTGAGTCGTTGTCGACCTCGTACTATGTCGATTCGGGCTAATTTCAAGCATAGTCGGTTCACGTCCATGTTGAGTTGAGTCTTCGAGCTAATGTTGATTCAGTATCAGACCCATGCAAAGCCAAGTCGACCTAGGTCCAGGTCGAGCCGAGTCGTTTCGGGCTTAGGTCGAGTTATCCTAGACTGATGTCGAGCCGAGTCAACTAGTTTCCATGTCTAGTTGAGTGGGTTTGGACCCATGTCAAACTGAGTCGGTCAAATAAATTAAAAAATGATCTAAATTTAAATATTTTAATATATATATATATATATATATAAATATATTTGTCATTACATTTGGAGGTATGTTAGCTAGAGTAAAAGTTGTCACTCTCAAGCTAAAAATATAAAAAAAATTGATTTTATTAACTTTTCTTTTTCATAAACTAATCATATAATCCAGTCTTTATATTAAAAAAAATTAAAATAATATTTTTAAATATAAATATTAAACTATATTAGGATGATACAACAAATTTAAAAGTTAAAAATAATTGATTTAATTAATCCGATATAACCATTTTCATTGGCTAAAAAATGATTTGAAGGAAAGACAAAGAGTGGTATGTATTTTTAGATTATTTTGAGCATGGTAAACTATACATTACACGCCAAAACATCCCAGTCCTTTTGTGGTGAAGAATCCTTTCTTTTGGCAGCTTGCCATTATTTTTGAAAATGCCAACCATGCATAACTCATTTTCAGTATCTTCTTTCCATTCAAAATTCCATTTATACTTTTTTATCATTTCTACAAAATGTTCACCATTCAATTCATGCATGGTCCCTGAGAGTATCTGATTCTTTGTACTCCGAACAAAAGGGGTCGATTAATGCATCCAACGGTGGCAATGAGAAAAAAACAAATTCCACCCTTACGTACGTCGCACAATAGTAAAAAACAAGTTCACTACTTGTTCTGATTCTGTGGAGTTTGAAGGAATCAAGTATTTTGATTCTTGTCACTTCCTTTTCTGCAGAGAATTAGTGGCTACCATTTCTTTTAAGCTAAATGGATAGAAAAAGAATGTAGCATATACCGGTGAAGTGAAGTTAGAGGAAGAATAATGAGCCTAAAACATTGTAATGTAAAATTATTAAAAATTCAGGGATTGCATTTATTTGGTCTAAGATTCAGCCAAAATCTAAAATGTATCTGAAAGTAACATTGTTGTATGTGAATAAGTTGGGTCCGTTGAAATTATTCGGAGTTTTTGTATGAAAGGGAGAAGGTAGGGATAATTTTGTTGGAAAACGAAATCACATCCATTCTATTTGGTTTTGGTGGGGCATCTTATATGCCTGAACGGGGAACCATTAGAATAAAAATCTTTGCATTGATCTCAAACCAAGAAAAATGACACGAAAACGCTGAGAAAGAGAGAGAGTTAAAAGCAAAAAGGACTTGTTAGCGCAGCAGCGTCCTTGTTCCTAATGTTATTTCGCTACCAATACACACCAAAACTAGAATTCTGAAACCTACATGTGTTTTATTTGCATATATGCGTGTGTGGACTTCTTTCGTTCAAACTGCGTCAAAGTGGCACACGTGTTATTGCTCTTTTCAAGTGATTGAGAAAGACCTTACTATGCTTTTAGACCTAATCACTTTAGAGCTTATATCTTGAGAATTTATTTTAAGTGTGCGGTTGTTAAAATTGATGGGAAAAAATTACACAAAAGTAGCACCCAATCACGAATTAATTACCACATAATCACGAATCAACTGCAGACAAATAAACGATACGTGGTTCGGTCGCCAACTGCAACCTACGTCCACACAAACAACTATTAGGTTTTTATTATATCCTATTGCACACCAATTACAAGTACAATAATTTCTTTAAATAGAGATTATAAAAGGGACACAATGATTATGTCTACCCACTAAACATGGTGTCTAGTCAGCCCAACCCAATTGGTCTTGACTTCCTACCCAACAACAATAACAATTTTTCATACTTTCACTCAATAATTAATTTCTATTATAGTCATATTCAATTTCTGCAAATTTTTTTATTAAAAAAATGTATTTTAAGTCTAACTTAACATTCTAAACTTTTTATTTATTAGCAATAAAATAAATAAATAAATAGTTTATAAGAAGAAGTTTGCACCTATTTATATGTTTTTAAATATTTTTAATTTTAGTCGATGTGAAATCTTCAATACCTTTCTCATGTGCATTTTAATATCATATTAAAAAATAAACTTTAAACTTAACTCAATCTTATAAAATCAATTTATAAGGTGAGTTTTACACTCACTTATATAACTAAATGTTTTTATCTCTGCATAAATGAGCATAAATAAAACAATATCATTGGTTTAGTTACATATATCAATAATATGTCTTGGGTGATAAGTTTTACATGTATTTAGGAAAACAAAAAATAACTCTTTTATAAATTAAAATTTACTTCCAGGTAAACTACTCTATAATAAAGTTATCTCAACTTATTTTTAATTTTTACATAACGAATAAGTTTAGTTTAATTTTTCTTAAGCAGATGGGATTCGAGTTTGATCATGCAAGTACATAATATAAGTGTCTTAAAATTTTAACTTAGTTTGAATTGTGGACTTCTTAATCTAATTTCTTAACTTGTGGATTAAATACGTTTTATTTGGTACCCACTTTTTACAATTTAATATAAAATTATAATACTAATAAATGAGTGTAAGTTTTGTAAAAATAAGTTTCAATATGTAGATATATATGAAAGTTAAGTATTATTTTATGGGTTAGTAGTTGTTAATGGGAGATATAATTTTTTAATGCAATATAGAATTATAGATTAAGTAATGAAATAGAAAATTGTTTTTTAGGTAATTTATATAATTATTTTGTATAAATAGTTTTTCTATTAGGCAGTTCATATTTTACAACTAGTCAAATTTTACATTTTAAAATAATATTTTAGAATTTTTTTAAATGTGGACTGGTTTCTAAATGCACAATGCAAGTTTTTTGCTGGTTGCATTATGAAGGTGAACTCTTTCGAGATTCCACCAATATCTTACATAGTTGCTTCCTATTTATAAGATCTTTTCATATAATTGTTTATGCATTTTATAGAATCCACTTACACTTGTTACATTAAAATTTTTAAAATATCCTTAATCAGTTTATATATTTTCATGAAAAAATATAATAAATTAAAAGAATGACATAAAGTTTTTTTCTGTCATAGCATGTATGATTTAAAATATATAATTTTCTTAAAGGTTGTGAAATAGATTCCTTAAATAATTACAAAGAGAGAACCTTTTTTCTGTTTTCACATTTAGAAGAGGATCCAAATCACGGAAGAATCACAAAGAAGTAATGTTTTTAAGATGAATTTAACTTTTGATATACTTTTAATATAAAAATTGATCAATCTATGACAATGAATCAGAACAGGTGGTCCTTTTTATGTTTAAAAGTTGAACATGAAAGTAATAATATTAACAGTCAACAATTTTGAATTGTTCTCATTAATTTGAATCAGTAAATTTATTCTTAGTCACTAAGTAAGGAATATGGAGTAAAACATTCTTGTTCAAGAAAATTCGCCGCCATATACACCTTAGACTTTTGACAACTGTGAGAAAGGTTCTTTCTCCCTGATAAAAAATATTTTATTTTGTATTTTTAAAATAAATTTGTACGCTTACACACGAACTAACTTTGTGTAATAATATAAAATAATTGGTGTTAACTTATCTCTTCAAACATAAATTCAATAAGAGGCATACAAAGTTTTAGAGTTGAGTTTAATATAATTAAAATACATAAATAACTAGTCATAATAAACCTAGTGGAGTTATTGTGTTTTAAATGATTTAATTCAAATTAACCTATTTTTAATTGGATCAGGTCTAATTAAGTAAGAATTTAAATAATTAAAAAAAAATTTCAAAATTAAACACTACAAGAAAATCTAGAACTAGATACAACCCAAATTCTTATGTAAGACAATAAACTCATATGTAAAACATAGTTACATAGAGACAAAAATCCGTATGTAAAACTGTCCTATGTAAGTGTTACAAACGGATTCTGGATTAGTATGTAATATCCGTATGTAATTAATTACATACATATTTATCCATATGTAATATTCGTATATTACAAACGAATTTATCCGTATGTAACAGTGAGTAGACTTACATACGAATAAATTTGTATGTAACAGTGGACAGACTTACCTACGGATAAATCTGTATGTAATAGTGGAAAGACTTATATACGGATAAATCCGTTTGTAGCGGTGTGCAGTTTTTGTCTGATATTTGAAACCACTGAAATTTCGTTCTACACCTGCATATATCGAAAGACATTTCAGTTTTCAGAATTAATTCAAAAACAAATATTCATCAACATTTAGACCTGTCCATAAATACAATACTATTTCCAAATATTCAAAATATCCAAATGTAATTCATTAAAACAAAAAAACATATAATAAAAGGAAATTCAAGTCATTACAAAGTTTTAAAGAAGCTAATAATTATTATAATTTGACCAGGTGAATTTTGTTGCTCATCATGATTACTTGTTGCACATCATTATTATCTTGCATATGATTATGTTGAGTTGGTTGCGGGGTATTTGGCGACTAAAAAATATGTTGTGCATCATAAAATTTTGCAAGGATTGAAACCGAGCATTCATGTGTTGAATTTGTTGCCTAAGTTCAACAATTTCTTCTAAATCAACTTTCTTATTACTAGAAGATGCTTGTGTTTATTGTAGGTAACGATCAACATAGTTGTCCTGACGATCGACACGTCCAACCCCATATACGGTATGTAATGTCTATTTACATAATGAATGGAATCTGTATGAAACGTTCACTTTACATATGGATACAAATCCGTATGTAATAATCGGTATGTAAATAAATAATTTCTTATAGTGAAAAATAAGAAAAAATAACAAATAGGAGAAGAAGAAATAAAAATTAATTTCGCACTTAAAACACCCTAAAATATACAAAAGTAATTACAAAATTGAATAAATGAAAATTGTGCTTTCCACTATTTTTCCAAAATCGCTCCCGTACATGCACTCATACTTGCTCGGTCATGTGCATAGTATAATCATCACAATTCATACACAAATAACACATGCAAGGGTAAGCTATCGAAAATAAAATTCTAACATCTGAAAATATAAGTAAATAGAATTAATTTGATTAATTATTCATTTATATAATTTCTTTTCATTTTTTCATCAACCATACTCATACAATAATCAATATTGATCACCATAATCCACCTAAATTTCAAAACCATCATCAACATTCATATGGACCACACATGGATCCATACACCATAGATATCCAACAAACATATTTCGGAAGATCCATATTAAGTAAGTCCTACAAGAGACTAACATCTTATCCAATATCCAAGTCTTAGATTACAAGAGAATCCAAGAAAAATGGTCAAAGTAAGTTCAATACAACCCAAGTCGTGCATATCATATGTAACCGTGTGCATGAACTCCTCATCAGCCTCTCACCACCTGATATCTTAGTCTATGTGACTACTTAGACCATCAATGAAGCTAGGAGATCCATGTTACAACTTAGGCATCAATACTTAGTACACAAACAAATCAACAACTTATACATTATCCCAAATGTATGATCTCAATTTCATAGTTCTCATACAATATCATTCACATGGAATGCATATCTATCACTCATACATTATTTAAGATTTCTCAAATTAATTACACACATCGCAATTTCATACACATTCCATCATTCACACCAATCAATATTATTTAGAAATTTCACACTTTAATTAATATACCAACTAATGTTGAATTTATATTTGTAAAAAGGAATACTATATAATCACATTCATAGAAGATACAAGAAGAAAATAAAGAGAAAGAAAGAAATTTAATTAATAATTATTTTTTAAAACATCATTTCAAGAACAATCCAGACGAAAATTTATTCAAACATTCAAATTTATAAACTCATCAACCCATAATCAAATTCAGTTTAACTAACTTTATACTCTATCATACACAATCTAGTTGCTAGATCAACTTATTATCTAAATCAACTATACAAAATTTTTATAAAAAACATAGATAATTTCCCTTACTTGAATTATTCTAGTGGAAAATTTAATTTCAACAATGAAACCAATCTAGAATCAAGAGACCTAAAACATGTTATCCAAATATCACCAAAATTTAATATGTAGTAAAAGTAAGTTGAGAAAAACCCGTCAAGATTTACGGCTAAATCCTAAGGATAAATAGAGAATAAATTATCTTTAGAGTAAAAATAAAAGAAAGTCTCGTCAGGTAAAAATGTACCCTGATTTCCAATTGCATTATGGCATGATGAGATTTTGGAATAAATAAGTAAACGAAGAAAGAAGGGAGAAAAGAAAAGTTGGTGGAGAAAACAAGAAAAGAAAAATTAAGAGATAGAAAAAATGAATACTAATTACATAATATATATATATAATACATACATTTTCAGTTGCATGTTAATAATTTAGGATAAATTATCATACTTGACTCATTAATGATTTGTATTAATCATCTTACCAAAAACTAATATATGACTCATTAAAAATATAAGATTTTTTTTTTAACTTTTTATATAAAGATGACTTATTGCACTATGCTTGATATTATAACTTATTAGAATCAAAAGTTTAATTGATTTTTAATTTTTATTGTGCATTTGTTTAGGTTCGTTTAACGTGGTTCCATTATTAATAAAATGTTCACTAAAGTTTAATGGCAACAATGTGACCACTTTTCCCCCTAGTTAGTAGCGGTAAGATTGTTAACAAACAACTATTAATAACAAGTTTAAATTATGTACAATGCAATTCATAAAATTAACAATATTGTTTTTAACATATGGAAGGGTTACATTGTTGTACTTTTAAAAAGTTTGCAAACTTAATTGAACATTGAAAGAGTCTTATCGTTTATATTTTTAACACAAAGGAATTTGATTGATTTTTTTAACGGAAGAATATAATCGAATAAAGTAAATAAATAATAAGACCAAACGGTAATTGAGTATATATGTATATATTATTTTAAAATTCAATTAAATTGAAAATACTATTAATAGGAGAAAATACTTAATGAATAAACATCCATTTTTTTTCCAAGAATATATGGGAGGAGATAGGTCTGTAAATAAAGCCATTGAGCACATTGGTCTTTTTATTATAATTCGTTGTTAACTTTGTTAGTCATGTGAACCAAGTGATTATTAAGTGGCATTTTCACTCTTATTCAAATCAAATGAATCCGAGTGGTTGAATTTGAAAAAATTCACTTTTTTTCTTTTTTACAATTCCACCCATTTGCATCTAAAATGGAGTTATCACAACACAACGGTTGAAGTCATAACTCACAGTTTCATCATTATCTAGTGAAACATCAATTCACAAAACAACATAATATTTCTTAAAAACCTTGGTTGAATCCTCAACAAGTCTTCCTCATTCCAGGTTCTTCTTCTTGAATGTATTTTGCAATTATTTTTTTTTATCTTCTTGATTCCTCTTACATTTCCTAATTTTCACATGCTATTTTTCCAATTTGTTTAACTTTCTTTTCTCAACCCATTATATTTTTTTTGAGAGAACTTACATAGATGTTGTTCTCTAATCATATTTACAACTTCACCTTAATATTGTTTAGTGCATTTTTTTTTATAAAAATGTTTTCATGTTAGATATTACTATACAACTTGACATCTCAGTTAGACTGACACCTCAAATACCAACAATCATCTTTCATCACATGAAAAAAGTATTATTAAAAAAAATATAAAAATATGGGAGATTAGGCCAAAACATACGTTAACAAAAACGATACATATGTAGATAATACATATTCATAAAGAATTCTAAGAACATACTAGATGAAAGTCTATTATACCAATGAAATGATTCTCCATGAATAAATCATAAATTAGCCAACTTATCAACATACGCATTTCCTTCGCGAAAAATATGAGTAACCCTAAACTTGATTTTTCTAAATATTTCATCGATTCTGAAGCATCCAAGGAACATTTGTTCTAGTAGTAAACGCAGCACAAACCAAAGCAGAATAACATTTCAACCAGACATTAGTAAGCCCCATCTTTTGAGTTTCCTCCATAACATATATAACCTCATAAAACTCAACAACTAGAGGAGTCTGAACTTCAAAAAATATAGAGAAAACTCCAATATTATTTAGTGCATTTGATAAAATATAAATTACTAAAGTAAAACTCAATTATATATATACGCATTTGCATAATTATAAATCTCTCAAATACTCAAACTTAGACTAATGAAAAATTACCATAATATAACTTCAAACTCCACTTATGTTCTCATTCAACAAATTCAAATTCATATAATTGTTGGTTAAGATAACATGTACAACAGCTAGTTTAGTCCCTCGTGCTAATAGAAAACAAATGTTTTTTAAAATGGTGTTACATATGACAACTTTAATCCAAGCATTAAAGTCTATTTTATGTAAGCAAAAGAGAGAAATGTTAATTAGGAGAACATGACACATTGATACTTAATACTAGTGGTTCACATGATTAATTAAGTTATTAACCAATTTTAACAAAAGGATCAACGTGCTAGTGACTTAAAAAATGTAAAACCTAAATGTTTCAATGTTTTAGTTATAGGTGTACGCCCCACTTTCTGTATCTTTTAACAATAAAAATAAATAATTATTTAAAATATTAATTTATGTGATGATTGAATAACTTAATTAGATAATTAATTAGATCGTCTAATGTAAATGAGAGAAAATCTTTTACTAAAAATAACTTTATAAGTTAAACTTTATAGTATCAATTTGCTGTAACTAGAGTCTATATATGAAAATTTTATAAACTTAGCCGACACATTCTATTATGAGTAAATTTGATATATAGTGTCTCATATTAATTAGTAGAAGTTTTTTTTTTCTTTTTAATTTTATTCTTGTGTTTTTTTTATTATTGAAAATTCTACCAATTATTATGTGTAACAGAAAACTATTATGCTATAACTTCACCTACCAACAAAAGTTAAATTTTTGTTTGTAAGTATCCTTTGGATTCTAATAAAAAAACATCTTTTTATTTGGAATTCATTTAATTAAATATAATAAATATATTTTAATTAAAAAATTGTATTTCTATAGTAGGAGGAAAGAAAATGTCAGCACGGGTTATATAAAGATTCAGAAGGTTAAGAAAGAATGAGAAAATTAAAGAAAGAGGAAATTCTGCCTGACTCTTGAAATCAACTCAACTCATTGAAGCATTTAACGAGTTCTTAGCATAATATATACAAATAATAAAAATAAATTTATACAATAAAATTTGTACTGAACAATGACAAAAATGTTTATGTTAGCAACCTTAACGAAAACATTTATTACAGATTATGTAAATAATTGTAATCATTGCGATAAATATTAACATAAATAGGAATTGTCGTATATGTATTATGTATTGCTAAATTAACAAATATTAATTTAATCTTATTTAAAATAAGGAATAAATCGATTAAGCGAAGAGTGGCCTTTTTTACTTCAAAAAATCATGTGTTAAAAATTCATAGAAATCTTAAAAGCACAATAAAGCAAAACGTACATTAAATAGAGAAATGGTTACCTCTAATACTCATGAATGCATGTTATGTGCATAATAAGAACTTGAAGTTTAGAATGCAAAGACAAGAAAAAAAAAATCTTTTAGAAAAGTAAGCAATGTCTTTACGAAGATTATATGTGCAAGTAATAATTGATCATGTTTTAAAAATGGAATTTCGTATTTAATTTAAAATAATAAATGCGTAAGTAATAATTGATCTTTGAGAAGATTTTTATATCTTTAAAAAAAAAGATGTTTGTCCTCAATTAAAAATTGACCATGTTTTAATCAATGAATCTCTTATTCAAGTACATTAAATGGATAAATGTTTTGCCTCTAGGGATGTGCATGTTATGTATTTAATAAGTTGAAGTTTAAGATTTTTGCTGATAAAAAAAGAGAGTTGAAGTTTGAGATACAAAGACAAGAAAAAATATATATCTTTAAGAAAAGTAAACAAATTAAACATTGAGATTAATTTTGACGTGTTTAATTAACAACATCTTTAATAATTTATGATTTTTAAGAAAAATATTTTAATTTTTTATTTTAAAATATATTATAAATGGTTGACAACAACTTGAAGGATTTTTTTATCAATGGTAAAATTTTACCTCTTAATTATAAAAATGGATAAAACTTTAACAATTATCGAAATGGATATGTCATATCAAAGTGACACCGATTTCATTGTCACATTTACATTACAGAGATTAATTTTGACATGTCTAATTAACAACATCTTTAATAATTTATGATTTTTAAGAAATATATTTAAATTTTTATTTTAAAATATATTATAAATGACTGACAACAACCTGAAGTATTTTTTACCAATGGTAAAATTTTATCTCTTAATTACAAGAATGGGTAAAACTTTTAAAAATTATCGAAATGGGTACGTCATATCAAGGTGACACGATTTCATTGTAAAGAAATCGTATCAAAGTAACACGACTTCATTGTAAAGATATCAACTTAAGGTGACACGACTTTAGTGTATTTGAATTGAAGTCAGCACGACTATGACTTACCCATTTTGGTAATTTTTTTAAAATTTATTCATTTCAGTAATTAAGAGATAAAATTACACCATATTAATAAAAATCTTCATCCTGAAATTGGTGGTCAAGATCTCCTCAAGAATATGTTAACCAAATACATTTTGGGAACTTGGTTCAAATAACTGCTTAAGGCACCTAATTAACATAATTAAAGTGTATGGCATGTATGTTTAATACAAAGATTAACTTGATATTTCACCACCAACATAAAAAATCCATATCAAGACAAGATAAAATTACACATTTAATAACATTCATTACTCCAACAGGTTTGATAACCTTTTAAAGTATCCGGTCAAACATTCAAATTGAAATATGAAATCTAAGAGTCAACCCCTTGTGACCAAGAATCTAAGACCTATCAAGAAAAAAAAACCTTTCTTGACCCATACTAAAATATGTACTATTTAAATAATTTAATTATATATCATTAAAGTAAATTACTAATTATTTTTTGGAAGACAAGTGTATCGTAATATTTTTCTTCTATCGATTTTCTTTTAAAACATGCCACTATTACATTATTTCTTTCTCCATGTATCAAAATATATAATTTACTCATTCTAAACATTGTTAAAATAATATTATAAAAATTATATAAAATATATTTCCAGTTAAATTTTGCTAAAATATACAAATTTAGATGTTTTAATAATTGAACTGATATGCCAAAAGGCAAAATGATCTTTAGGAAAACCTCTTAAACAATAATCAACTTTACATCTTTTATTAGGACAATAACACATAAATATAATAAGCAAATATCAATTAATAATTAAAGGTAAAATTACAAAATAAAATTTGAATATAAAAAATTAATCAATAAACCTATTCTGAAACTGAGATCATGAGATTAGATCCATTAGTAATTAGTATAAATAACAATACATTTAATTCAGTAAATATTTTTAATTCAGTAATAAGACAATTAATAAACACTTAATGAACCAAAACTTACTTAAATCTGGGAGAATAAATATAATAGTTAATATTGTATAAGGAAAATATATCTTTATTTATACATAACGTATATAATAGTATTAACTAAATACTCACTAAATAGTTGTAATTAGTTATGCTTCACTCCCATAGATGTATGTGATTTTATTTTTAATTTAACTTTAATAGTAAAAACAAAGATTTGTTAACCCTAATGGAATGAAGAGATAGAAGAAAACGTTGAATGTGGGTGTGAGTTGATTTCATTTTATGTAATAATAATTGAAAGGATGTTGCATGTCATAGTTGTCGGCACTTACCCTTGCTGCAAGGTCTGATCTGTTTAGCCTTTTGTTTTTGGTACATTCCCTTTTTCTTAAAGTACACACCACTAATCTCATTCCCTTTACAACTCAATATCAAAATCTAAGAGCCAAATATTGTCAACTTTTTCTCATTTTTATGAGAAGACTTTGTAGTTGCTTTTTGCCTCTACCCTCCTTTTCCGAACACAAAATCTCCTTATTCACTACTTCTTTTCCACACAAAATCTCCCTATTACCTCTCTTATTCTAATCCTATCCACCTCCACACTAATTTCAACGTTTTCAAATTTTAATTAAATGTTTAACTCTATCTAATCCAATCACACACACACTCACGTATGCCATACTCCAATCCATCTTTAACATTATTTTATATAACTATTCATCATTTTATCACTTTTTATTTTTCATTTCTCTCATTATATACAATACCCTATTGCCACTAATCAAGTACAATACGGGTGTATAGAAAGCAGTGGTATTTGATTCTTTTAGGGGAATACATACTTTGATGTACATCCAAATCCCCACCACCCTTTCTACAATTTTGGAACTTTTAAGAGAGCAACAAAATAATTCATACGTGGAAAGTAAATTCGTTTGTGATTGGGTTCTATCATAGCATAAAAATTGTTTGTCATGTTCTTAATATATATTATTTTCAATTAATAATTTAGATTAATTAAGTGATAAATTTACTCTAATACTTTATCACAAAAACATTAACATTTCAATATTTCAAAATATTTACTTAGGATATTGTTCTTGCCGGCTCGAGGTCGTTCAGAATTCGGATGAACTCCTGGTGGCCTCCCTTCAAGCTTTAGTGGATTAGTTTTCAGAGAACGTGTGGGGGCTTCTCCTGTGATTACACTCCGACGCTCAAGTTAGTAAGAGCATAAAATTTGTGTATATAGTGAATATAATGTAAAAAAGCGAGTTGAGATACTGCCTTGGGGTGGTTGTCTATTTATAAGGTCTCATGGGCTTGGCTTTTGGACTCTGGTTTCTCCGAGCATTAACGTGTCATATTACAATAACTTTTCCTAAAATCTGAATATATCTGGATATCATGTATTGAGAACGGAACATTTCTGTCATATAATCCAAGCATTTATGCAACATAATGAGGGATATTGTGCAAGCAAATAAGAGTATTTAAGCGATATAATTAGGGATATTGTGCAAGCAAATCAAAGTATTTATTAGCTTTGGCGAGACCGTTTACGATGTTATTTCGTGAGGATTGTCGGATTGAGCTTAGACCCGCTTTTCCTTCCTATCAAGCCTCCTCGGTATGATTCCTAGTAGGCCTCGTCGGCCCAATACTTGACAGGCTTCATCGGCCCAATTCTTGGCAGTATCGGGACGATAGAAATATGTCATGCAACTTTTTCTTCTCTGTTATTATTATATAATATTTGTTACACATGACTATGTAATTTTTTTTTCTTCATTAAATATTATACTTACACAAATTATAGGGAGAATGTCCGTCGATGAATCTTTCACTCTTTTCATTCTGTCAGCTTCTCGGCCTCTCAACTTTCCAACATAATCAATTATTACAAGAGAGAGAGAGAGAGAGAGAGGTGGAGGTGGTGACGACTGTGATGGAGGAGGCAAGGAAGGGGCGACTAGGAAGCACCGCTACAACCAAGGGTTGTCTTGCCCTTGTTCTGTGGATAATAAGGAAGCCATGTTTTGGAGGTAAGAAATGTTTGATTTCTTTTACATTCCGCTCTCCACCCTTCCCCATGTGGTCCATATGAAGCTTTAGAAGATAATTCAAAATTTTCTAATGGGTTGTCCAGATTGGAAGCAAAGCAATTGAAACCTTTGCATGTCCTTAATAAAGTGAGAAAATGGATTGAAAATTATGGGTTGAAGAGATTGTAGTTACCAATGCTCCAAGAGAAAATACAGAGCTCATGATCTTTGTTTTCTGTCATTATTTTCAAAGCATTTTCTATTACGATTCTTGTAGTGATGGTGTTGCAGTGAAAATTGTTTGGAACTTCCAAAGCGTTTTCTTCTGCAGGGTTCATTTTAATGGGTTGTGGGTCTTCAAAAAAACCGTTTGGAACTCCATGAAGAAGTTTTTAGTTGAAGAATTGTCCCGAGAAATCGAACCCAAAAGAAGAGCTCCTGATGTCATAGGGAGATTAATGGGTCTTGATAGACTTCTATTGCAATTGCTTGCTAATAATCATCACAAGCATTTGTCAGAAAATAAGATGAAAGGGACAACACCGACAGTGAAAAATAGAAGCACTAGACAACACCATTGTCTCCCTCTCCCTAATATTCTTTTCCCAATTTCCAAATCCTAAAATTTCATTCAGTTCACATGTGCAAACTAATGTCACTATGTGCGTTACATCTCAACCGTTAACGTAGTTGGTGGAAGGGACTAAATTAAAAAATCTTAGGACCAAATTGATTTTTTTTTAAAACCATTATATTCAATTGATTATTGATCCCAAATGTAGGAAAAAAAAGTAATTACACTACAAAAAAAATCAATATTATCTACGAATTTTTACCCACGGATCTGAATCTGTAGGTAAATTCAACATTACCTATGGATTTTACCCACAAATCTAAATCCGTAGGTAAATTCAGCATTACCTACCAACTATTACTCGCATATCTCTATTACTTACTAACTATTACTCATGAATCTATATTATGTACCAACTATTACCCACGAATCTCTCTTCCTTACCAACTATTATCAACGTATCTCAATTACCTATCAACTGTTATCTACAAATCTCTATTACCTACCAACTATTATCATAGTAATTATATACATAATATTAAAAATATTATTATAATATGAATAATTATAAAATCATAACTAATATTCATAAATAATAATAATCATAACTAATAAGTATACATATTATTAATATTATAAAATTAATAAAATTAATATAATAATATTATTAATGTTATATTAATAATATGAATAATATGAATATTAATAGTATTAATGATATTAATATTAATAGTATTAAGAGTAAAAATCGAGTGGTTTGTTGTTTCATTACCTTTTCTGAATGTGGCTCACAATTTCCATCTATTAAAAATTGTTTGATGGGTGTCATCAAACTTGGTTCTGTATTGGTCGCCATGCATTCTTCTGAACTAATGGTGGGATTGCTCAGGGTCACATAGATGACCAATCGATGAAGTCCTTTTTTTTTACCCTTTGCGAGGTGGGAAAGCATATCGGCCTGGGTGTTATGTTCCCGACGGATATGTTGGATCGTCACCTTAGTAAATTTTGCAATCAGACCCTGTACAAAATGATAATACTGGTGCAATAAAGTCTCTTTGACTTTGAATTCATCTTTAAGTTGGTCAACCACTACTTGAGAGTCGCTTCTGCATATAAGTTTTTTCACCTCCAAATCAAGAGCGAGGTTAAGGCCGGCTATGATGACTTCATACTCAGCTTGGTTATTCGATGTCTTAAACTCAAACTTCAAACCTTGTTCAATGAGAACATCGCCTGGTCCTTCGAGTACCACCCATGCGCCACATGACCTGCTGTTAGAGGAACTGTCAACATGCAGAGTCCATTAGGCGTCATCCTCCTTAGTCGACCGAGGAGTGAGTTCAGTTGTAAAATTAGCTAAAACTTGTGATTTAATTGCCCCTTAGGTTGATAATGAATCTGGTATTCTGATAACTCAACTACCCATCCTATCATTCGTCTGACCAAGTCTGGCTTTGCTAGTATCTTCATTATGGGATAGTCAGTTCTTCCTATAATGCGATGATTATGAAAGTACATGCGCATCCGTTGTGCAATTATTATTAAGGACAAGGTGACCTTTTCGATCATTTGATACCGGATTTCGACACCATGAAGTACTCGACTTATGAAATAAACTTTTCGTTCTTCAGTCTCCACTTCTTGAACCAACACTGTGTTGATCGCATCCTTTGCACGACAAGATAAACAATGATAGGTTCTTTTGTGTTTAGCTTTTGGATGACTAGAGGAGACACCAAAAAAGCTTTTAGTTTGAGGAATATTCTTTAACACTCGTTTGTCCATTGGAACTTAGAAGCTTTTCGTAGTAGTTGCACGATAGACTTAGTTTTTTTTTGTGCAAGTTTTGGCACAAATATGGAAAGTGTCGTGAATCGTCCTATCAATCTCTTAATTTCTTTGACATTCTCAAGGCTTCGCATCTCCATGATTGCCCTACATTTCTCAGGGTTTGTCTCTATGTCACGATGAGTGAGCATAAAACCTAAGAACTTCCCTCCTTCTACCCCAAACACACACTTGTCGGGGTTAAGCCTCATGCCATGGTGGCGAAGGGCTTGAAAAACTTTTTGTAAATCTTTAATGTGTTGTTTGCATGAATCAGATTTAACAACGATGTCATCAACGTATGCTTCAACATTCCGGCCGAGCATATCCTTAAAAAGGTAGTCCATCAATCTCTGATAAGTGGCACCGACATTTTTTAGGTCGAACGACATAACCTCGTAATAAGAGTTATTGGAGTCAGTCATAAAAGTCATTCTTTCTTTGTCTCTTAGATGCATTTGGATTTGATTGTATCCTGAGTATGCATCTAAAAAACTCAAGACAGTATGACCGGCCGCTCCGTCTACAAGCCGATCAATGCTCGGTAGGGGATAAGAATCTTTAGGACATGCTTTATTAAGATCGGTGTAATCTACACAAATCCTCCACTTGCCGATTGACTTCTTGACCATGACATCATTTTTCACTTTTTCTGGACTACCGGTCTGGCCTCTTTATAAATGGAGAGGCAATGTGTGATGATTTTCGTACTTACTTTGGGCATATCAGCGGCTGTCCACGCAAAAGAATCAGAATTATCAATCAAAGTCTGACTTACCAGCTTGCTATCATCCGATTTCAAGGACGTTCCCATGTGTGTCTTATGATCGTCATCTCGAAGGGGCAAGGGAGAAGGTCTTTGTCCAGCTTTATGCAGGCTTCGTCAAGACGAGGGTCTAAATTGTTAGAATATTTTTTTTTATCGGCAATAATAAATAAATAAATAGGAACCACTTGAGGGGTGGTTCAACCCTTATACATATACCAGCCTAAAACCTTCAGACTTACTAAACAAGCCAAACTCAATTGATTAACCTCATGCAAACCAAAGGTTTTAAACACCAGTCAGAAAAGGAAAACGAGGTTGACCTGCAATTAATGGAAACCCACAACCAGACCTTTACTTGTACCAAAGAAAAAACTTCAAAAGCATCCCCCACTCCTCCTTTGAAAATTATGTTATTCTTGTGCTTCCATATTTCGCTCACTACCCCAACCCAAATTGTGTTCCAGACATTATTAACTATTTCTGAAGCACAACTCAACCTAAATTGATCAAAGTTGCTCTTTGGCTCAATATGGGACGCTACCAGAACCCCAAGCCACTTATGGCATAAACCCCAAACCCTCCTAGCAAAAATACAGTCGAAGAATAAATGGCAACAAGACTCTTCCTCCAACCCACACAAAACACACATCGAGCTAGCCACCAAAACCCCCTCTTCTACTCAAATTTACCCTGGTAGCGAGCTTGTTTTCCAACAACCTCCAATATGGCCTTAAACGAAAAGGGGGGGGAGGGGGTGAATTGTTTAAGGGGAGTTTTCGAAAACTTTTTAAGCTAAAACAAAATCCTTTGAATGAAACTCAATCAAAAATTCAGTTAGCCAAGATATAAAGCATAAAACAACAAAGCACCAGAAAAAGAATAGGTTGTTTCTGCGAAACAATCGATTGTTTATACCAGCAAGGCAATAACAACTGAATTTAAATGAGTTTAAGGGAAGAAAGAGATACACAAACAGTTTATACTGGTTCACTCTTAAACCAAGAGCTACATCCAGTCCCCAAAATTCACTAGGCAGTCCACTAAGCAATCAAATACAGATTACACACAAAACCACCAAAGAAATGACCTTGAACCCTTCAAGAAACACACTTCCTTTGGCACAACACACACCAAGAATGTTGATCTTGACAACCTCAAGAGTACACAATACTCATTGGCTTACAACACCAGAAAGTACAAAGTATTCAGAACGAATTACACTTGTTTACAGAATAAACTGAAATCAATACAGATGTAATCTTATTCCACTCTCTCTTGAGAAAACCAAAGCTGAAAAGTGAATGTTCAAAACTTGAAAGCAATTTTTCACAACTGAAAAACTCAAATCTGTTTTTCTTGTTTGTTATAAAACATAAACAAACTATTTAAAGCTTTCAAAGATTGGTCAAAGCATTTAATACAGGAGCATATTCAGTTGAAAAACATTTAAAGCACACTCAACTAACAAAACAGAATTTTTGTTAGGATTTTCAAACAAACAATCGATTGAAAGCACGGAACAATCGATTATTTTGGTTTGATAGCAAGTCAACCAACCAAAACAGTTTTCAACCTTTTCAAAAACATCTAAGAGTAAAACAATCGGTTGTTTCGACAAAACAACAGGTTGTTTTTCACTTAGTTTGAAAAACACTTTAATTTCAAAAGATTTAAAAACATTTTAGCTTTGGATTCAACAAAGAGTGGATTATACAGATAAACTACCCAGATCCTATCCTAAACACAGGAGCAACTTCAGCCTTCCATCAGACACTTGGATTTGGATTCTTCAAAGCCTTTGATCACACTTGATTCAACATAAATCAACAAGTGCAACCATGTGCTCTCTCGTGCTTCTGTCACGATAGTGTCTTTCGATCGATCGTCCTGATCTTTTAGGAGACTGATCGAGTGGTGATGCTTTATATAGTCGTCGGGTTGGTTCAACCTTTAGACTTGCAACATAACATTCGCCAACAACTTTCTGATCTACATGGACCGTGACGATATCTCCTGTCGTTGATGGAAACTTCATGGCTAAGTGAAGGGTGGAGATTATCGCTTTAAGACGATTTATGGACAACTGTCCAAAGAGTATATTATAAGAAGTATTTTCCTTAACCAATAAATATTTGATCTTTATGGTTTTGTTCATACTCCTTTCTTCCCCGAATGTAGTATATAAATCAATAAATCCTCTAGTATCCACTCGCTTGCCTGAGAATCCGACAATCTATTCGTCATATGACTGGATTTCTGTTTCAGGAATCCTCATTTTCTTAAAAGTCTTCCAGTAAAGGATATCCATAGAACTACCTTGATCCACTAGGACTTTGGTGATCGCAAACTTGTCTATTTCAATTGTGATTACCTTATCAATATGACACGACTTTATTGTAAAGATATCATGCAAATATAACATTATTTCATATTTGTTAAAGTGAAGTCGTGTTAGCATAACACAACTTTAGTAAAAGAGAAGTCATCTTTAACTCAAACAACTTTAACTAATTTTAATCTAATTTCTTTTAATTTTAAACAAAGTTATGTTAACATGACATGATTTTAGTTCAAATCATATTACACTAAAATTTTGTCATGATACGAGTTCAATGTAATCTGAATTGAACTAAAGTCGTAGATAATTAACACGACTTAAATTGTTTTTATATTATACTAAAGTCATCTACCATTTACTCCATTAATATATGAGATTATTTTATTATTTATATTAATATTAATACATATCATTTTAAATAAAAAAAATTATTAATTGTCTCCATTTTAGTGATAATGACCATTTGCGGTTCATAGTAACATACATATGCAATGATAGATTTATTATACTATCTAGAATATAGACAATGGTGTGAGTTTACTTCATTTTACTTTTCATGATATATTTTTATTTATCTAAAATTTGACATTGTTCATGTTGGGTTTTCTTCTTATGGTAAAGAGTTTCATGACTAAACATTTGGCCAATCTTCAAAAACCATATTCACACACATGGATCATCATCACCAATTGTTTTTTCATTTTACATACAATAATTTTTTTCTAATCAACCACATTTTTTTCTAGTCCATCAAATATGTTTGAAATTTTGACATTCAAAATTCTATTTTCATACAATTCCACATCATTCATTCACTATTATCGATTCATAAGGATTGGATAATGAAAATGACAACAATAACGACAAAAACAATAATGATGATCCATCTACATCTCCACCTTTTTCTCTACAACACCCACCATTGTAGAATACAAACAAGAAGATCACTTGTACCACTTTCATTAATAGATTAATTATTTGATGTAATATAATAATATTCATATTATAATTTAATCACAATATACATTATTAAATTTCCCTTTCTTTATTACGCTTCAAATTTCCCACATTTAGTTATTAATATCTACATTTTAATATATATTGTTATAAGTTATAAAAAATTATCTATTACTCATATTTATTTTCCAAGTGCACAGTATTAATTTTGAATTTTACAAATAATACTTTTATATAAAAATTAGCCCTGAGAAATCATACATTTTTTTTAATGATAGAATACACTATACATTAAAATTAAATAATATAATCACACAGAGAAGTCAATGAATATAAAAACAACTAGGTTAGTATCAACCATACTGACTTCACTTTAAATATAAGATCATTCAAATTATGATACACTATAAGAAATGATCATTCAAATTCATGAGTAAAACATGATTTCTCCTGGTGAGTGCTTATACTAAAGTCGTGATGTGATTCTATCCGACTTCCTCATAATTTAGAGAAGAAGAAAAACGAAGCATGTTGATAAATTTAGCGGAAAATTGGAGCATTTTGATTAAAAAGAAAGGCATTATTCCCTACAAGTCCCATCATGAGATTACCAACCTTTCCCATGCCATGTGCACCCAGGTGTTCACCAACATCCCAGCTGGCTCCCCAACCATGTCCCCAACCATGTCAGGGTGTAAAGTCCTACCCACACCCAAAACAAATATTAGAACGGAACAAATCTTTAAACTATATCACGATGCAGATCAACTTTCCCTATATATCTAAAGAGTAAAAGGACTCCATTATTCAAAACTAAACCAGACACAAATATGTGACATCTTTCAAATTAGAGGCCCTAGTTAAGCTTCTCCCCCCCTTCCCTTCAAAAATCCCTTCATCATGTGACCACTACCACTCCTACTACACTTGGATATCTCTATTCATTCATTCATTCATTCCATTCTCTTCATCTTAATCTTCTTCTTTTAAGGGAACAAACAAACAAACACACAAGTCTTCAACAACATTATTATAATCACTTCACCTTCACTTCTTCCTCTTCCTCCTTGCAATTATCCTCAATTTCTGACTCCTCCTTAGGACTCTCACTGTCCAAAGCCCTTTTCTCTTGCTCTTCCTCTTCTTCCTCTTCAACCCCATTTTCCCCTCTCATCACAACCCCACTTTTCTCGTTCATATCCGCTCTCACCTTCAACGTTTCCAACAATTCCTCCACCGCGTTCTCCTTCTTCCGCCTGTTCTTGATCAACACCTCGCTGATATCCGCTGGAGTCATACGCGCCACCTTCACAACCTCCTCCAACTGCTTCAAAATCGACTCCTCCAACTCACACTCCTCACACCCCAGGTAGTTTTTCAGCAGAATCTTCAACGCCGGGAACGAACAGTAACTCATGAAAATATGCATATCCATTCTCCCACTCCGTAACAGAGCAGGGTCCAGCTTCTCAATGTGGTTGGTAGTAAACACGAAAATTCTCTCACTCCCGCAACAAGACCACAACCCATCAGTGAAATTCAACAACCCAGACAGAGTAATTGTGTTTCCACCTTCCTCACCGCCACCGCCACCCCCACCACCTCGTAACTCCGAATCATAGTAACTCCTCGAGGCAGAAACCGAAGTGTTACCGATGTTGTTTCTGTTGGTGAGGTTGATAGAGCAATCAATGTCTTCAATCACTATGATAGACTTGGAGCTGGTTTTCATGAGAAGCTTCCGGAGTTCAGAGTTGTTATGCACCTCAGTCAACTCCAAATCATAGATATCATAGCCAAGATAATTGGCCATAGCAGCAATCATGCTAGATTTACCAGTCCCGGGAGGGCCATAGAGAAGGTAACCCCTCTTCCAGGCCCTTCCAGTTTTATGGTAGAAAGATTGTCCATTGGCGAAGTCCTGAAGATCCTCCATGATCTCTTTCTTCTTCTGAGGGTCCATGGCCAATGTGTCAAAGGTGCTGGGGTGCTTGAAGGGCACAGATTCCCAAGGGTGGCCCCGGGAGTCCAAGGAGCCACCCCTGGAATTGGTGTACAAAAGGCGATCCTGGTTCTTCCTTCTGATATCGCTGGCTTTCTCCATAATGTAATCGAGGTAGGAATTGAGGACCAAGGACTTGTCTTTCTTCTTGATCCGGAGCGTGAAGCCACGCTTCTCGTCGGGGAGTGGGCGCCAGGAGAAGGTCTGGGCCTGCCTCTGCGTCACCACGTGCTCCCAGAGGACGTTCACGCCGTTGAAGGTGTCCACGATGCTGTCATTGTTCGCGAGCCCAAAGGTGAACCCGCTCGAGTTCACGGCGCGTGTCAGGCTGAGCCGGTTCCCAGTGATGGAGACGGAGGAGCTGAGGTACAGTTGCACGGCGTTGTAGAGCTCGTTGGTGTTGACGCCGTCGATCTCCGTTATATCGTAGTAGCAGTAGGAGGAGAAGCAGTGGAAGATCCGATTGAAGAGCTTGACGGAAGCGAAACGGAGTTCCGGGGGGAACACTGCTTGGAGGATGGTTTGACAGAACGCAAATACACCGAGAAGTGACGCGAGGGAGGTCCAATATTCTCTCATGTTTTTTCCTCTTGTAACAGATGAGGGAAAGGTTGTAATTTTATGAGAGTGGTGTTGGGTGTATATATAGAGAGTGAAAGGGGGAGAAGTGAAGAGAAGAGAAGAGAAAAGAAAAAAGGGTGGTTTGAAATGTAATATAAGGTTTGAAATGTGATGTGAAGAGGGTGTGTGGGCCAAGGAAAGGGATTTAAGTACAGAGGAGAGAGAGAGAGAGAGAAAGAAAGATAGAGAAAGAAACAAAAAGGGTTTTGGAATTTTGGGTTGTGAAGAAATCAGAAATCAGAGATGGGGCCTAATCCATTGGGTTGGGAGCTGGACTTAGAGAGCGAGGCAGTGGGTGTTCAGTGTTTACGCTACACTACACGCCTTTTCAAAGGATTCTTTTTTCCCTTTACACTAATGTGGAAATTTTTATTTTCAACTTTGGTACTGCCACAGATGGATGGATGGATGGCTGACCATCATCTGAAATGCTATCAGAATGCTCCCTTTCCATATCTTTCTTTGCAATTCCACAAGCAACTATGTTGGAAAGGGAACGATTTACAGCTGGTTGCACCCATGTCAACAACCACTATGGGTTAAAAACACTTCACATAATTAGAAACCGCAGAACAGAGGATTCTTGTTTCTATTATCATTATTATTCTTATTATTATTTCAAAACACTTACTCTTACCCACCTACCTGAATCCTCATGCTGCTGATAGGGATATGTCATATGTGCATGTGAGTTTTTGCAGGAATTAATTAGTAGTAAAACCGAGAAGATCATGTACCTTTCGATTTAGGCTATACTGTCCTTTTTAATTATTGTATTGTACTACCTCAGTAGAAACCATATTCACACTCATGCATATTTCAAATTCTCAAACCTTATTTCATTTCCTTCAACCCATTCATAAGTGTGAATTGGTAATCAATAGACTCGTAGATCAGTAAAAATATAGGGGTCCCTTTCTAGTTCTAGGCCAAGAATTGATTGAAATTTGTAAGCTAATCTGACCCCACCACCAAACTCTTTCTCACATGTAAACACAATTATCTAACTAATTCTTCTTTTCTTTCTGAAACACTTCTTCTTTCAGATTTTTTTCTGACTAGAAATTAATGTGGTTGCTTGTCAGTTGAGAAAAGATTGAGGAAGTAGTTAATTGAGGGAATCAATATGGAAGGATTCGGTGGCCATCTCTCCCACAATAAATATCACCCTGGATTCGAAGCCATTTGGGGAGCATAAAACTAGGATTTCTTTAATTTCATCTTATTACAAGTGTCCAATTCACAATGGGTCCAACTTCCCAACCTTATGAACACTTTCCTCATATACTAGTACAACACTTCTTTCTTTTTCTCTCTGGGTACTCCCTCTCTATAAAATCACCACAAAACAAAATGTTTTCATAAAAATATATAGTGGAAGGTTGCTGATTGGTTATTTTTTAAAACAAAAAAGTGTCTTATATATTCCATCAAATGTAGATGTATAAATGCTTTAAATGTAGATACATGTTGCTTCCTGCAAAGAAGGATCCCTGATAGATACATCAGCAAAACAAAGAGTCATTGAAACTGTGTACATAATTTATAGAAAATTAAATGGATTTTATTATTTTACAAACAATTTGCTTATTTCTTAATTCATTCAACTAAGATAATTTTTTACTGTTTCACAGATATTTTTGAATAAAATTTCAAAAATTAAAGAAGGAGGGGAATGGATATTGATACTATAACCCTTTCTAGGGTGAATATGAGAAATCAATAACACATATCATTATAGTCTGTGGTAGGAGGCACGGCTAGTTTGGTTTGTTTCTCAACTAAAAGGCAAAACTTTTGCACAACCAAAGCTTCATCTGTTATTTTGGGACTGACTTCAGGTTGTGGATTATTCTTTTCTGCATATCATTTCTTCAATTGTATGGGAAATTTGGTACTACTGGAACAATGACCTATTTAAAGGGAATAAAGAAAAAAAGAAGCAACAAATTTCATATGTTCTTGGAGTTATGATCCATGTTATCCTGAAAATACCTCCAACCTTCAGTTTATGATCCACCCCTCATAACAGAAGATTCTAACTCTGGTTTTGGTATAGTTGTCATAAATGAGAATGAATATGTTTTGGCTGCGGAACAAATTTTATTCTAATTCTTTATGATTAGGAAAGGATTGAAGGTCTTGTTTTAAGATTGAGCTTAATGACTACTAAGCAATTGCAATTACACATTGCAGTGTTTTTTTTATAGTTATTTTCATTTAATTTTTGAGGATTCTCCATTTATAGTAAATGGAATCACTAGTTTTACTTTATCTTTGGTTAACCATGGAAGAAATAGAGTAGCCTGTAGATTAGATTCTCTTATCTTTACTTGTTTAGATAAAAATTTAGAAAGAGGAATTCTATACTAGATTTTCCTCTCTTGCTGACAAATATGAACATGATTAGTATAATTTTTGTTTTCTTCAATCCATTACCTAGAATGCAGATGCACAATGACTTTGGAAAATTAGTTTTTCTTTAATAAGAAAAGAAAGAAAAATTATGAGTGTGCTCATAATTTGTTTAAGAGGTGGAAGGAAAACCAATGAACAAAAGTAAGTAAGATCAGAAAAAAAAAATAGTAAAAGATATATAAAGCAGTATGATGTGATAAAAGTTAAAAAAAAAGGAGAGAGAAAATACTAAACTGATACAGACAAGTACTATTTATGATTCATGAAACTGATTTAAACAATAATTTGTGAATGATTAAGTGGGAAACCTCAAATATAAAACCAAAATTATGGGTTCATTTGAAACAGTGTACTTTAAAGCAATAGTATTTTATTAAAAATGGTGCATTGAGAGGTAGTGAGTAATAGTATGGATAAAAAGGTGTAAAAGATATGACAGGAGTGAGTGCAAAAAGGAGTTGATTTGAATTGATAATCAAGAAAGATGGTTGTTTTGTTTTTAGTTCCATAGGGTATGTAGAACAATCTCACAGTATACCTATTCAATCTCTAAATCCATAGTCTTCTTCTTCTTTATTATCTTACTTTATGTGCTTATCCAAAAAAAGTGCAAAAATCCACAATGCACTTCATTCAAAAATGAAATTTCATTCAAAGTATATGTACACATAGCTTGATAAGAAAGACAAAAAAAAAAACATAAAAAAACTGTTTGATAGAAAAAGAAGTGTAATTTGATTTGCTATTGATAATTTTAATTATTTTATTATTATTAATTTAAAAAATACTTTATAATAAATTATGAATAATAATTAATTAATTATAAATATCACATAGTTAATTATGACCATCAAAATATCTATATTTGTTCATAATTTTAATAATATAATCTATTATAGTGTATTTTGTGCATTTTTTTTCTATCTATCTGGGTATAATCTTGTTTTCTTATCCACTTCTTATACTAATCTATTGTAATAAAATAAAAATATATACGTTCAGCCATTCAAACTACTACAAATCCTCTATTTCTTTACACATTTATCCTTTCTTCTTTTCATCATTCATTTTAAATGTACATCCATAAAATCATATCTAAATCCATTAGAATCCAGTCATTTAGTGGTGAAACTAAGAATAGATAATGCCATTTGATTTTAATTAATCATTTTATGTGTCATGAAGTAATATTAATGTAATTAATAAATATAAATTAGTTGGGCTTAAGTAATTTTAGATTATAAAACAATTCCAGAAAGACATGAAAATTGAGGGGCAATTTAGAGAACAGGTAAATGATACCTTCAGTTTAAATACATTATTCCTTTAAATTGCATTGATTGTCTTATTTAGTCTTTTTTTTCTATAAATCACATTTAAATTAAAACCTATAATGCCATAACCACTACTTGCAATATTATCTTTTATAAATTTAGTGTGATTAAACAAATGGAATACTTTTATATATTCAAATTATCTATATTTTAAATGTTTTATGTTATGGTGTTGTAAATTTATTTTTCATAAATTTGGTTAGTTTCACAATATATTCTCTTTAATATAAATTTCATTTAAAAATTGCATATAATAAGTAATTTTTTATATATTTTATTAAGTATAATGACTCTTCACTCAATTCACTCAAATGTTTCAATTTATTATTTAAATTATATAAAATAAATTTACTAAACCTTCTCAAATATTCCAATTTACTATTTACATTATATAAAATCAATTTACTAAACCTTCTCAATTAGTATGCACATATTATATTAGTTCAATAATAACACTATGGTATTTTATCATCATTCTCTATTCATTAAATTAATATTCAATTTAATGTATTATACCTTCATCATACTTTGTGATTTCCCTTTTATACTTTAAATTTGTTCTCGAACGGATTGATACTTTAAATTTGTTCTCGAATGGATTGGGATTGAGATATCTGTTGTCTTCCTCCTCAAATGTTTTCCTTTTATGCTTTCGTTGGCCTCCTCTTCCTTGTAAACTCCCCGTCCGGATGATACCTGCAAAAGACACTCCGAAGCTCAAGTGAGATCTTAGTATTCTGTGTTCGGTACAATTAATGCGTAATGATGACGTACCTTTATCTCGAAATTTGTGACTATTTATATGATTATCGTGGATCCTTTATTATTAGACTGGATTAGGGTTTTGGATCATAATTAAGAATGTATTACCTAATCATTAATCACTGTTTGGTCTGGTTAACCTTCTGTTAAGCTTAATGAATATGGTCATGTCGGTTGGCTCTAACCGAACACTGAGACCTCCATCTATCGTCTGGACTCGATCGGTACAAAATCCAATTTCTATCATAAATATAAGTAATATATAATTTGAGCACATAAAACTTGAGTAACAATACTAACATTTTTAGTAGTGTGATATCAACACTTGAATGCTATATCAATAGAGGAGAGATAATTGATTTAGTATCTTTTCCATAATTCTCTCTTCGCTTAAGTATCTAACAAGCATTTGAGCATCTTTACTTTCAGTGAAAACAAAATCCACATTGACCTTTTCTTGCTCAAATGTTACACCTCACTTGAGTGATGTAGTTTTTTTGCATCAAATCAATGATTTCTCAAACTCACCTTAGGTTTATGACTTTTTATCCCTTTAGTTACCACTTAACATTTGAGTAGTGACATTTCTTTAGGATAGAGAATTGTTTCAAGATCTCTCTCGCTCAATCTTCAAGTCACAACTTAAGCAATGAAAGTTGTTCATAAAATAAAGACAACAATTTGAATATCACTTGAGCAACCAACTCAATCATTAAATAACATATACATAACTAATAAAATTAGTCGCTTGTAAAACTATAACTCAAATTCAAGCATTTTCATCAATTCTAATATATTTTACATACCAAATACAAACTATTTTTAGAGGTAAATCAATATTTTTCAATCAAATCAACATTTTTTCTATCAGCAATAACAAGTATATAAATATGAATCACTTTAGAGGTGGTATAACCTATTTACAGAAGCAAAAGCACAAACCTCTCTAAAATTCAGAGAGGTATCATAGAATCAAACGCATACACACCAGGGGTTCCAAACACCAAGTGGAAAAAGAGACGAAAGCGACTCGAGACTTTGCAGAAATCCAAGACCATACATTTGCTTGCATCAAAGTACAAACTTCCGACACGTCGGAATCAAATCAACATACATTAAATGGTTACTTTAAATCAGGTTCAATCTCATCAATCCCAATCAATTTCATAATTCATTAAATCACAATTTTGATAAAAAAAGTTATTAAAAAATGATTTCAAATAAACTATTATTATGGATTATCCCTTATTACTTGGTAATTGTTTGTTCTTCAAGCACTGACAATTCTAACACTACAAGAAAATCATCAAATAGAAACCAATTTTTAGAAACCAAAATAATGAGTTGCAATAGTAACTAAATTAGAGACCATTTTAGAAACTAAAACAAAAATTGGTTTCTAAATTAGTTTCT
>Ga0123342_1001674_pt1 | contig 37326 bp, 22 predicted proteins | sample Turbeawhitnodule_FD_89960 | JGI IMG/M metagenome (GOLD analysis project Ga0123342, IMG submission 89960) | Root nodule microbial communities of legume samples collected from Mexico - Turtle bean Mexico white nodule | ecosystem: Host-associated > Plants > Roots > Nodule | place: Mexico: Nepantla...
ATATTTAAATATAATATTGTTTTCTTGATTGATAATTGATATTGTCATTTTATTCGTAATGCTTGTTTATCATGATTTTGATCCTTAAATTTAACTGAAAAGTATTTATAAGCATTTGACCTAAATGATAATGTTTAACTTATTTGAATGTTAGGAATAGAGTTGAAATGTTAATTGCTATCAATATCTAATCGTAAGGATAAAGAGTTTTTATAAATATGTGAAAAATCAATATTTAGAAGATTATCTTAATAATTTTATATGCGAGAAATCAATATAAATGAATTTTATATGAACATCAATATCAATTAAAGGATAAAATATTGTTATGCTTTTCAAGATACAAGAGAGTGAGAAGGATGAATCTCAATCTCAATTTTTCCAATTGAATCAACAACTCTTTACTTTGCTTTATTTACATTCTTACATACACAACAAACATCATACATTCTTATAACTCCAACCACTGCACCACCCAACAGAAAATATAAATAAAATCCAAAATTTTATAGGAGTGATAAGTGCCAAATTTCAATAATATTTCATATTAAAATATAGACACTTATGAGTATTAATTGCTAAAATAAGTATAAAATAACCCCTAATTTATTAATTTATTAATTTATATATTTTATGATTTTAATTTGAATAAGAACGATTTATTCCCAAATTTGGTGTTAATTTCAAGATTCTAGAGAGAATGAAGACGATTGGGTAGAAGGAGAATATACAAAACTTAAAAGGGAAAGTTGGAATGCATCAACATTCACCAAAGCTGCCCAAACGTGCAAAAGCGCCACCTCACCACCAAGGGAGCTTGCTCAAGCGAGCTATATCTCGCTTGAGCGAGATAACACCAGAGAAGTTGGGTTGGACGTCGTTTTGCTCGCTTCAACGAGAATGGGCTCGCTTGAGCGAGAGTCCACTTCAGCCCATGAAAAATAGGTTAAATGGAGGGCTTGAGACACAACCCTAGGGTGTTAGATTGAGAGGAAAACATCATTGAGTGAATTGTAACCCAATTGGGGGAATATGAAAGTGTGAGAAACATTAGAGGAGGCAGTCGTCAAGGAGAAACATCTTGGATCTTTTTTTTCATGTCATCCCTGCTTGTAACAGTCATCATGTGTGGCTAGTTCTACCACTTGGGGTTGGGAGTAATCTGTTCAAACTCTTATGTATTGTGGTGATATCTAAATACAATATTTTGTTCCTGATTGATGATTGGTATCATTCTTTTGTTTATAATGCTTGGTTTACCATGATCTAGAATTTTAGATTTGACTAGAAAGTACTTCTAAGATTCTGACCTAAACGATAATGTTTAACATATTTGAATGTTAGGAATAAATTTAAAATGTTAATTGCTATCAACATCTAATCTTAATGATAAGTTGTTTTTATAAATATGTAAGGAATCGATAATTAGGAAGCATCTTAATAATTTTATATGCGAGGAATCGATATAAATGATTTTTATACGGACATCAATATCAATCATATGGCACAATATTGTCATGCTAATCAAAATACATAAGAGTGAGAAAGATGAAACTCAATCCCTATTTTTCCAATTGAAGCAAAAAAAAACTCTTTGATTTGTTTTCTTGCCATCATAATTATTTTGTTTTTATATTTAGTGAATATTTTATTTGAATATTCAACTGTTCCTTGTGGGTTCGATATCCGTCCTTAGGAACACATTATTATTTTTGATAACGCGGTGCATTTGCCGTAAAAAGTCATCAAGAAGCTAGTATGAGGTTAAATGAAATTTGAGCTTACCCTTCTTGGCCTTCCCACTGGGTTTAGGGGGAGCCACTGAGACGCCTTCAAATTGGGACAAAAGGAGAAGAATAGGGAAAATGACTTTTGTTCCTAGGAAACGAAAGACAATTTTGGATTTGGAAGTCCATAAACATTATTAAAAGCTTATTCTTGAATTACCTAATCCTTTATCATATTACGAATTGTTAAATCCGGAAGAGTACATAACTCCATTACGATGAAAAAATGAATTACCAAGTTAGAGAAAAAAAATTACTTACCTTATTCTCAGACGATCAACGCTAAAAAATAACAACTTACCATCGCAAAGTTGGTAGAAAGCAAGCAGGTCCACTCAAGATGCACCAAAATCACAACAAACTCATCGTCATTGCTAGTCGTTGTTTGCTCTGTCAACATTGTGCACCAAATTGTAAAGAAGAAGAAAGGCTATGAGGGTGGTCTGCGCTGTCTTTAGGGATTTTAAAAGCTCCTAGTAATAATTTTGTAAATGCACATAAATATAAGGGTACATGAAGAAAAATGTAGGGGTGTAGGGAGAAATACCCTTCTATTATCTCTTTTTTCTTATCTCTTTTGACTTAAGGAAACTCAATTAATCCTACTCTAACTTTACTATTTACACCTCAAAATATGAGAAATAAGTCCTACAAATTGTAAGTCCACTATTTTTTTTTATGATTTTCTTAAAAAAATATGTTCTTCCTTATTTTCTTTTTAGTCATTTATGTACTCAAAAGTATGAGTAATTAATAATATTTGAAACTACTAATTTTTAAGCTTTGCTTTTTAATGAATTTTGTAGGCATTATAAATGAATTTCATAAGCATTATATTATTAACTATAGTGTAAATTCAAATTCATACATTATTTTATTAATTAGATGTTTATTTTATTTTTAATTTATATTAATAATCACTAATATATAAAATATTAATAAGTTTAAAATTAATATTCACTTATTTAGTTTTGAAACATATTTTGTACTATTTAAAATAATTTATATTGTTTTTATTTCTTCTATTAATAATATACTAATGATATATTAATATACTTCTTCTAAATTAATCTCTAAAATGTGTTTAAATATTTAATAATATGTATTATTTTAAAATTACTATTTTAACATTAATTATATTATAATTTATGCTAAATTGTTTTTATTTTATTATTTAATTTGTTTTAAATTTAATTCATTATTTAAAAACCCAAAAAAAAATATAAATATATTTTTATTAATTATTTGTTCAATCCTTTTTATGTTTTTTTAAAATAGAATAATTAGGTTAAAATTTAGTTTACAAAAACTGAATTCCTAGAAGAACTTTTAAGGTTAGAATTTGCCTCTCCAAAAAATTAAATATTACACATGTAGATAAGTATATTTTAATAAATAAATTGCCATTGAGTTTATCTAGGACTTTATAAAATAAAGTTTTATACAAGAAAATAAAAATAGAGAAGAGGGTCATTTATAGGTGCAAGGTACATAGATGCAAATTTTATTAATCTAGCATTAAAGAAAAAAATAGAACAATACCGATATAAAGAAAGGTGTTTATTCCTGCACCCTACATTTATGTGTAATTATTAAATTATTTGTAGATTTTCTTAAAAATATTAAAAGCAGCATACTATCATCGTCACATATTTTTTTTTTTAATTTTCTGTCCAAGTCCGAATTAAAAAATAATAAATACATATCTTATAAGATATTTTAATAGAAACATTCAAACACTCACGTTTAAAGTTTATGGTATAATATAAGTTAGAATAAAGTGTTGTGAAACTCTTTTAGTTGAAATACATCTGGGTTCCTTATACTTTTTATTTAATTTATAAAATTTGTTGAGATACCATTGATAATTTAATATTGCATTTAAAATATTATTTACTTTAAATTTTTTTATTAAAATTTTATTTTAAAAAATGTTAAAAAATAAAAAAGAATATATTTCAATAATTTTATTTTAATTCTTAAAGACTATTAAGTGTACTATAATAATAAAAATTTAAATAAACCTTTTCCAAAACTACAATGGGAAGATTGAATTTTCTAGAATTAAATTCCAATACTAAAAAGACTAATTGACTTGAGTTAACATATAAATTTGAGAATACTTTATCATTTAGTAAACTTTTGCAATGGTCAATTTGTATATTCAATTATCTTAATTAATGATTAAGAAAATACAAACTTTACTTTTTAAAAACTAATAATGTGATATAATAAAAAAATCAAAATACGAAAATCATTCTATCCTTATTTATAATCTTGAAAATTATTTTATAGTGACATTATTTTCAAATAGATGGATAACTTTAATTTAGTAACAAATATCAGCAGCTAGGGAAGTCACTATCGGGGTGACAGGATACTGAGAAGTCACCGTCCATACGCGTTATGCTATTGTGCGCCATGGCTTCTCAACACTACAAACCACCATTTCGGTGCCTTTCAATGCATTTCACTCATTATAGCATTACAGCATATATTACATTTGCCAATGTAATTTTGGTACATGTATTTTTACCAAATTAGCATTTTTTTTAAAAAATTTATTCCTTTAACTAATAATTATTTGTAATTTAAATTTAATTTTTAGGTTAAAAAGTATAATTTTATGCAATTCTTTTCTAACTACTTGAAAGTTTGTTTAATTTGTAGTTTTAAAAATATATTAAATCACTATAAAATTATATTTGATAAGAAGTCCTAATAACTCCCACTTTATAAATATTATGGATTTTTTCCCAAATTTACATGTCACGTACAAAATAACAAATAATTAAATAAAAATTTGAATAAAGTTATGAATAATTAAAAATTAAGATATTCTAATGTGTTAATTGCGTCTATCAACTATTAAAAGGTGCAACATTTTAGTCTTTTTTTTTCCAATTCTAATTGTGAACTAAAATTTCACAACATCAATATTTTGAATATCCAAATTAACAGTTAAGGTAAGTTTGGCATGACTGAGAAACTCAACTGAAAATAAATACTATTAAAATAGCACATTTAAAATGTCACCAGCTATAATTAAGTCAACAAAAATAATTAATAAATAAATACATTTCTTCTTGAATCGCTCACTCTCACTCATACCCTAACTCAACCCCTTTCTCCACTACACGTTTCTCACTTCTATCCATTTTCAGGTAATTTATTCTTTCTTTTTTTGAAAACTAAGAAAATTCCCATTTTTTCCATCTAACTGGATCGGGAATTTCCAATTGCCTGCCTCATTATAGTTTTTGTTCGTTCTGATTTAGTTATAGTATTCTGTGTGGGAGTATAAAGTCAAATAATTATTCAAACCTTTTATTTTCAATAATCTGAAATTAAAAAATTGAAAAGTGTATGTGATGGGTTCTTTTGTTTCAGGAACAATGCGGGAGGAAGTGGTTTTATCTGTTGTTGATCCTCTTCTTATAGCATCTTCACCTTTGCAACCCCAGCATGGTGGTGATGCTGGAGATTCACTCATTGAGGGTGCTACTCATGTCAATGATGTTGGGGAATGTGATACTTTGGAAGAACAGGCACAGGAACAGGAACAAGAGCAAGAAAAAGACCTCACTCTAATGGTGGAGTGTCGCATTTGCCAGGAAGATGATACTCTTCAAAATTTGGACATACCCTGTGCATGCAAGGGAACCTTGAAGGTATTTTTATACTAAACTTTCCTGTGTGCGAATGAGGATAGTATGCAATGAAATTGAGGTATTTTTGGATTGTTGCTTCCTGCGTATTTTTAGTAAGCAATGAAGACAGTTGATTGTTGATTCCTGCATATTTTTAGTAATCCATGAGGACAGCTGATTGTTGCTTTCTATGAGTGGATGAGTTGTGCTAGTTAGCAATGAACTCTTTAGGATAAAAGTACTAGCATGGGGTTTGCAATAAAAAATGACTTCCTCTTTCTTGAATCAATGCTTCGGATTTCAGAGGGTTGGCTGTTTCCAACAGTTATTGTGTGTACAAGTAATTTGGACTGCATGTGGATGTGTCTTCCAATGAGATAGTATGAATTGCGATAGTTATATTCTTTTCTTATAACTAACAGTTATTGAATGTAACATTTTGAATTTATAATCATCCGTCATTTGACTATTGCTTTACCTCGTTCCATCTCTTTATTGTAAACCCTGCCAAATTTGACAATTGCATTAATATATTCTTTTTCTATGTACAAGTTTGCTCATAGGGAATGTGTTCAGCTATGGTGTTACGAGAAGGGTGATACAATTTGTGAGATCTGCCACCAGGTAACTTGTTGAACTCTTAGCATTAGCATGGTATATCCAGCGCTAAGAAGCATATTTATTGTAATTGACATATATCTTAGTTTTAGTTGTATTTTAGGCATTATTTCAAGGAGTTTTGTGTTGATTTTCTTGTGGCTGTGTATGAAGTAGGGGCATGCTGGATACACCCAGCACATTGAAAATTTTCTTGTGGATTATATAATGGTTAGCTTTGCTAGTGATCTCTGATTTGAGACACTGTGGGAAACCCTCATGGACATGACATTAATGATTAGATTAATTCTGCCCTGTTGATAATTTGTTCTGGGAATCAGTGTCTGCCTAGCATTTAGGCATGTATAAAGTAAAGTTATCAGTGTATTTTCTTTTCTTGTTAGATGTTTGGTGTGCAGTTGCCAAGATCATGTTTATACAACAAATTTAAGACTTAGGACTTAACTCAACCCACAAATTTGGTTTATAAGGTAAGGTTATCCAAGAGAACTACTCAGGTTATATGTCTAAGGGATGTGCCTCCCACACCCAACACAATGAGGGTGCTGGAGGCGGCAATGAAGGCAGACCAAAGTGTTAAGGTGGGCTGGGCTGGGGTAGTCACAATTAAGACTAGTTTCCAACAAAATTAATTTTGTGGAGAATCTCAATATAGGAAAACGAAACATGCCCTGAAAGATTAGAGAGAAAAAAGCAAAACCAAAAACAATAGATGGCTGTTAGCAATCGGATAAAAGAGAGATGAGTGAAACTTTAAGTACCAAATTGATTACATGGAACAACTACGAAATCATAGGGCCAGAATATTGCATTTATTTGTTGCTCAGACTAAGTTATAGTTTTTTCACAGAAAAGTTTTCTTGACTTTCAGCCATTCAAACCTGGCTATTCTGTGACAACAACTGTCATCCATCCTGGAGATACTTCAATTGATATTAGGTAATTCCATTCCACCTTTTGCTGTTGACTTGATGTTATTATTTTTAACATGCACAAGAATCTTTATGCATATATATGTAGATATGGTAGCAATTTCGCCTTGCTTATTTGTTTTCCTTCTAGACTTCATTATATTGAGTTAGGTTAAATGTAAGAGATCTCTGATGGAAAGAGTGGAGTTGAATTTGTTGGGGGCTAGATGGGTTTAAGATTATTTATTAGTCTTCTTCCCTTTTTTCCTAGTCTATATCCATTTCTTTAGATAGTTTATATTCTTGCAATATTTTGAATACCTCTTGTTCTGGCTAAACTGTCATTATCTTCTCTATGTACTGCGCATCTATGATACTATGTCTTCCTATATCATCACTGCTGCTGGTTCTGTGTCTTACCATATGCTTTTGCATATTGGGCAGTGATGACTGGGCAAGCTATAATTTTCCTTTAGATTTGCACAATTCTCGCCTTTTGGCTATTGCAGCTGTAGAGCACCAAGTTCCGGAGACTGGTGAAGATTATGCCTATGCTGCTGGCACTGGTGGAATTACATTATGGCACTCTGTTGGTCTAATTGTAAGCGTTTTCAATTTCTTCATGAAGCTCAACAGTATATTTTTTCAGATGTTTTATATTAGGCATGAGAGTTCAATATTCTTAAATTTTTTTCTTTCCTATCTCTTAAGAGATTGAAATTTAAACCTAAATCAACCTCACAAAATCGATCTGGTAAGGTGAGATTTGCACCTATTATATGTTATAATTTGACCGTATTTCTAGTCAATATAAGATGTCCAACACATCTTGAACGTGAGACTCGAGTGTGGGACTAGAAGGAACTTGATAATAGATGAGACGATATGCTCAACAAACTTAAGTAAGATAGGTTCAGAATGACTTTGATAACATGTTAAAGTATAAAGAAGAGAGGAACATTGTGCTTAAACAATATGTTTCTGAGACAACACGAATGCTTTATTTATATTGGAAAAAAGAGATCAATACAATAAATAGAGGACATTTGATATCCTCTAATGACAAAGATATGATAAGTGAGTAAAAAGGTTTAGATACCATCTTTAAAATGTAAAATTTAAGTCTAACTCAATCTCACAATTGATAGGGTGAGGTTTGTATTCACTTATATATTATAATTTGACCATATTTCCAATAGATGTGAGATCTTCAACACTAACATCATCCATGGGACCACTGTACCTTTTCTTATCGTTGTCCTTCAGATATATTTATGCATGCCTGTGTGGCACCTACGCATGTATTTCTGTTGGGTATATATGGTTGTAATATTGCATTTCTCGTGTTTACTTTTCTGGATGTAGTGTCTGATGAGTGCTTTTAGTTATGCTGTTAATTCTTATATGGAAAGAGATCCCTGTATGTGTAAAATCTTATATATTAAATGGTTCTCCTTGTCCAATTCCAAAAATTTCTGCGCTTGGGTCTTATGCAAAATTTGCAGTTAATGGCTCTTTTACTTCTGAGGCATGTTGCTCCCCTCTTCAATGCTGATGTGGAGAAAGCTTTAACATATTTTTATGTAAGTTGTAATCTAAATGATTAATTTGTTGCATGTTATACAGCTGATTAGTTGATTTCATAATACTTAATGTTTTCCAGTTTTTCTTTCTTCGTGCGGCTGCTGTTGTCCTTCCTTGCTATCTTATGGCTTGGATAATTCGCGTAATACTGCATCAAAGGCAAAGACAAGTTACTACCCTGTGCTTATTCTAATATTGAAATTTGTATTATTTTCCCTTCCTTTTTTCATTTTTCATATTTTGATTAATCATATGATGCCATTTGCTAGGCCATTTAAGATTGTAAGATTTAAGTGATGGTATCAATTTGAATTGCAACAAGATATGGTGCACATGGCATGATTCTCTTATCACTGGTGAAAGAAATGTGAATACTGAGCTTCTTGCTTGTCTATAGTCTACCTAGAGACCTAGAATTTTTTTACCAAGTTCTGATCATGGGAAATGTTTTTTTCTGGGTTCTCTTGTCAACATGTACTCATTATTCTAGTACATCTTTACTTTGTGTTTTTTATTTTTCTTTTATGAACTAACAGAATCATGTATTTATTTTGGATCAGCAAGCACCTGAAGAACTTGCATTTGTGCTACAAGCAGACGAACAAGGTTAGCAGTTTGCAATATCACCAGGATCTATTTTTCACTGATTAATTCCCGTAAGTATTGTGGAACGTCATCCCTAATACAGGGATCATAGAAATTGTAGTTGGATCAGAGGTGCTGGAGAATAAGATCTGACGGCTCTGTTGCTGGTTCTCCATTTGTATCTTTCTCGGGTTATAATACCCCACCTACCTCTCTATCTCAATCTTTTTTATGTAAATAGGTATATTACACATAATCTCATACAGCTTATACAGCTGCTAATAGGGGAATTGATATTAACTGGAAGTGTTCTTCACCTATGAAAATATTTGTACACAAATTTATAGATGTCCTTAATATATTTTGAGAGTAGAATAAATTCACCAAACATGTTTCAAAACTTATTTTGGCCTTTTACTATTATTTTTTAGTATTAGCGAAGAAGTGTTGTTTATGTGAATCTGCCTAATTTAAAATAAGCTGTCATTCAAATTCAAGATTTGTATGCCCTTTTGTTGTTATCAACCAACTTCTATGAACATTCCGGGGGTAGCAGAGCTGAAAAGGGAAATTGATCACTGATTTCTATCTTCGAACAAAAGATTTGAACGTGCTGCTGAAGCGTGCTCCCAATAGCCGAGAGTGACATGGCTGACGGAATAGTTTAAAATTACGGTTGCTGTTTCATGAAATTTGATGATTGTTGTTGTTGGGGCTGTAATTTGTAGTTGCGATGCAGTTGTGGCGATTAAAACACGTTCATGTTGTGGCCCTAAATGTGGTAGCAGACCTGCAATTAAAACCATAAACCATGTTTGATGGTTCAACATTGAGTCAATAAAGCATGCAGCATGGTAGGTGATGGTACTTAGTTCCAAGTGTCTCATCAAGGCATTTGCTAGTTTTGTTCAATTCATGATTGACATTGTTTTATGTTATTAGTGTAAACCAGTGTTGTTAAACTCGCGACTCACACGAGTTAGCAAGTTTGGAGGACAAGCTGAGGTGACTCGGTTGGCGGATTATAATCGGAACAAATCGTCGTGCGACTTGATGGATAGGAAGATCGTCGAAGCTTGTCGATCATGTACTCTGACTCGTAAACAATAATTTTTGGTAAAAAAATTGGACCTTGCTTCATTGTTGTTAAGGTCTATTGGTAGAAGATAAGGTCTAAACGACCCAAAACGTGTGCTCTATGTTACGAGAGTAAGAAATCTCAAAACGGAAAAAGAAACAAAACCTACCATGTACCTTCACTCGCTATTGCTACTCGCGGTTGTCACCATTGCTGTCGTTGCCCTCCCAATCTCCATCGTTGCACTTCGCAATTGTGTTCCTAGTTGCACTTGTGCTTGCAACTGCGGGAAGCAATCCTGTTCGAATCTGTTGTTGTTGGTCGCCATCGCTTGTGCTCGTCGTTGGTCGCTGTCGCATCACTGTCACTCACATAAACAATGCATGCTCCAACGTCCTTCCAATCCCTACAAGATTATGCTTTAATTTGTAAATACCTCATACCTCATGTTAAGACCTCTCACAGTATTTACGTGTAAGAGGTTCAAAAATTAATGTTGGATAATGTTTATGTGCGGTAGCAAAATTTGATGAAGAAATCTATGTCTAGAGAAGAGTGGGATAGTAGTGCAGGTGATTATGAGAATGTTAGAAAAAGATCAACTCAAGAAGAAAGTGGGGTGAGTCATCAAGTATTTTCAAGTAAATGGAAACTCGAACTACTATCAATTCCATCTTCAAGAAAAGTGAGAGGGATGATGCATGTCAAGAAATTGGTTTATTTTTCTATAACAATGTGGTTCCATTTAATGTAGCAAAGAGTGAAGAATAGAGTAAGATGCCTGGGTTGGTTGCCAAACATGGTCCCAAATTTAAGCCACCATCATACCATGAAATCAGGGTGAAATATCTTAAGCAACAAGCTGAAAAGACCAGTATGATATTGGAAGAACATAAATTATTTTGGAAAAAAATGGCTACATAATAATGTCAGATGGATGGAATTATAGGAGGAGAAGGACCATACTTAATTTTCTAACAAAATTTTCAAGATGATGAATGACGTTGATGAGGAGGTCGGGGAAGAGAATGTTATCCAAATTGTAACTGGTAATGCAACAAATTACAAGGTTGTTGGAGATTTGCTACAAAAAAGACAAAAGTTGTATTGGACACTGTTGGAGATTCTACATCGACTAGAGATGAGGACATTTCATTGTATATGAGTGGGTGCAAACCTCACCTTATGAGTCGGTTTTATGGGGTTGAGTTAGGCTTAAAGTCCACTTCTTAACATGGTATCAGAGCCATTTTCGAGTCCATCTTAGCGAGAATTTGTTGGGTTTATCAGGTCACCCGCTATCGGGTCGTTATCGGACCACCCATAACATATATCTCCACGCACGAGTTGGTAGTCTCGGCGTGAGGGGGTGTGTTAGAGATCCCACATCGACTAGAGATAAGACATTTTTCATTGTATATAAGTGGGTGCAAACCTCACCTTATGAGCCGGTTTTATGGGGTTGAGTTAGGCTTAAAGTCCACTTCTTAACAGACACCTTGCATAGCACATTGCATTGATTTAATGTTGGAAGAAGAAAATACCACTCCATCATGAGACAATAACCAATGGTAAGAGAATCACAACTTACATCTATTAAAATTTGATACTGGATAAAGGATTTTAGAAAAATATTTTGAATTGCATGTGAGGTGCTCTTCCCGGATTAAGATGTTGCGCATGGTAAATTGAGATGAAAAATCAACCATAAAATTTATTTATGAAAAGATGGATCTTGCTAAAGAGAATATACAAAGTTTTTTGAATGTTGTTAGTAAAAGGTTAATACCTAATTACCTTTCACTTATATTTGATTTCTAATTTCATTTTTTAGAAATATAGACTTTGTTGTTTAGATTAATTTATTTACTTTTATTTTACTTAGTTACACTTCCCTTTGGAAAATCATTGATCAAAGATGAGACAATTAATTGCATAGATCATGGCATGCTGCATGCTGTTACCTTAATCTCCCATGTTGTAATATCATCCGAACTTTAAAGATGATTAGGAGGTGAAACGAGGACCGTATGATTTTTGGAAAGGATGGTGAGAGATAATGATGAGATCAATAAGATTGATGCCCAAATTGAGAGTTTCAAGAGCTAGTATGAATTTTTTTGTAGTCAAATAGCTCAACGTGCACTTAAAAGAAAACCTCCACCACAATGGTGGGAATCATATAAGGAAGAACATCCAGAATTACAAAGATTTGTAATTAGAGTATTGAGTATTGAGTATGACTTATAATTCATATGGTTGTTAGCGCTATTGGAGTGCTTTTGAAAGGGTAAGAATTTAAATTTATGAGTTCATTTTATAATTATTGTTTAGAGACTAATAAGATGTTATAATTATTTTTATAATTATTTAGGTTCACACTAAGAAAAGAAATCGTTTGCAACAAAAGACCAGGAATGATGTAGTCTTTGTGATGACTAATTCAAAATTGATGAAGTAGAATGATGTTAGGAAAACAAAAGACTAACATTGATGATTTTGCTTCCGACGATGAATGAAATATGGAGGATAATGAAGCAAAAGGTTGGAGAAGTTGAACCCTATGGATGATTTGGAAGTTTTTTCAGTTGCTGCAGATGATGAAGGTCATAACAAAGATAACATTAATGAAAATAAAGATCTTATAGAGGAGGATATATAGGAGATTACATCCAATATGAAGAATTTCCTTGAATAGTTTAATTGTATTAAACATTTTTGAACTTATTAGTTATTTTATGTGTGAACCTTTTATAAATTATAAATATTGAATATTATTTTTCATATGTTACTAACAATTCGAATTACTATCCTCAACTTACCATCGTCAAGTTACGATCTTTTGTCTTTTTTCAAGTTCTCTTACAATCATGGAGTTTAACAACATTGGTGTAAATCTTCCTCTGCATTTATGCCTTTCGCAGTGTTAATTTTATGCAGGACAAACTTCCACTTGGACTTTGGCTGTCTACTTGAATAAACTTATGGACATAGCTAAGCCAATATTAGATAAACGTTTTCACGAAATACTTCCACGAGAAAATAAAAAATGAAGCTTATAATTTAATTTATCTACCTCAATATTTTAAGAAATTTTAATTTAACATTTCAAAAAGTTGAGGGGCATGAGAGCCTTTTGAAAAATTTATAAAAATTGGCTCAAAGTCCAGTTTTTCTACGTTCTGTTGTAGGCCAACCGTAAAGATTCTGATAGTTATGTGTAAATAAATACTAATAATCATTGCGTAATTATACTCGTAATCAATCTCAAAATTACACATAATTATATTTTTCAGATTACGAATAAGTTAATAAAACTCAATGATATGTAAAAATTGATCACAATCATGTTAGTTTGGAATTATACAAGGATTTGTGATGTTGGGGGAGAGAGATTATAGCATATGCTGTTTTAAGCTATGAATTCCTATGTGATAAGCTAGAATCATTTGGTTCAAACTACTTATGGTTCAGTAACTATATTACCATTGATGAATCTTAAAAGCTGTATTCGCCGGGGAAGGTTCGATTTTGAAAGCAACAGTTCACTTATTTCTTTTACTTTTTTTTTTCCTTGAGGTGGTCAGATATTTCTTTTACTTTAATACAGCTCTAAAGTGGTCAGAAAGAATATCTTACTCGTTGGTTATGTTCTTCAATTCACTTCCATAAATTCTTGATTAAACATATGAAGAAACTTATTTAGTGAAACCACATAAATTTATAGAATAGAAAAAGAAAAAGAGTAAGAGAGTTCAACAACAGTAATATGAACATATTCTAGTTGTTTACATAATCTGAAATGTTTGGTAGAATTGTACATTTTTGAACTTGTATGTTTTAGAGATGAGTTGGGAAGAAGTGTTTAGAATCTAGGCAATACATACAGATGGAAGAAAAGCATAAAGGAAATCCATTATTGAGCACTAAAAACCAAGACTACCATTTTTATTGCATGGAGTGAAGAGCTTGGAATTCTAAAGCCTCATAGCTTAAAGAAAGTGCTTGAACATGAAAGCATGTTACTGGTTGGTTTGTTTTTTTCAGGAGTAGTGGCTGCCATAATACCTTCTTCCAAAATTCTCTACTTTTAATGGTTTTCTTGTTCCTGTTGCATTAACATTCTAAGGATACTTTTACATAATTTTCTTAATATATAAAGATTTTTATATGAAAAAAATTAAGAAAAAAGAAACCTCTTTATAAAATTATCTTATGCATAAAAGAATTTATATATATATATGGGTTCTACTGATATATAAACTAGTTTAATTTATGAATAATCTCATTTTATTTGGTTTTCTTATCTTTCTCCGTTCTTATGAAAAAAATGTATCCAAAGATATATTTAAACAATGTTACTCTTATCTTTAGTCTTGTCATGTCACCATTAATTTGGACCAGCTCTTACTTAAGTTGATGCTATAAATGTTAATTGCTCTTTGTTGTAGTTTTCTTATTAATTACATACACTTCACATATCAATAAACTAATATTTTAATTATATTTTATTTTAAAATATTATTATATTATTATAATGGTTTGTCAAGTGTGAGTACATTATTACTTTTTAGATGTTAAGGAAATTTTTTCCTTCTTTTTAAGGATTCTTTTAGTGAAGTTGATTTTATAATATGAATTCTGATTAGAATTAAGTTTGAAGAGTAAAAGATTTATGCAGAGTGGTTTTTATGTTTATTCTTAGAGTATGTTTGTAGTAAATTTCATATAAAGTATTTGGTTAGCTACTTTAAATAATTTTGAATTAAAAATAAATTCTTCGACACGAGATTAAATAGTGAAAATTTATGTATATGTATGTTAATTGATATTTTAAGGTGAATTTAGATGGCTTAACAAGTACTAAACCAAGTGTACCTTTAGAACATATGTTAATGTGCATGATTTTAATGTGATTAAACGATTTAATAGATTTGGCCTTAGAGATATGAGACAATTATAAGATCCATTTTAAGTTTTTAATAATTGCAGTGTTGAAGAGGAAACTTGTTCAAATTCTAAAATCTCACGTAGTATTATAGTACTTGCTAAAAATGAGTTGTACTACTCTTTTGTGATTGCACCATTAGAGATGCTCTTACCAGTGAAAGAAAAACGGTTTCTTTGGGAGGAGGTTTGTTTTAGATCAAAATCACTTTTATGTTTCCATTAGATCTTCATTGAGGGTATAATTTAGTACGTTGGCTTTTTCATGGAACATCTCAGAAAAAGAAAGAGAATGCAGCAAATTCAGTGAGCATCATGCAGAGAATGATTCCTCTCATTGGCATATATGTCTCGAGGATATGGTGCAAGAACATGTCAGCAAGGGAAGATGACGTGGCAGATTAACAAAGTGTTTGAAGACACAGCTTCTTCGGTCTTTGTTTGGTGAAAAAGAGCAAGACAAATGATGGGGTTCCCAAGGATATTGTTCCAATTAACTTTTATTCAAACCTGTCAGTGTCAATCATCTAAATCAGCCTTATATATTGCTTATATAGCATTTGCTTATGTTCTAGGCTTCTTATGCTTTTGCTTTGAAGCTTCCAAATCACATAGAAGATAAACTGCAGGATTATCCCTGTTGCTGCTATGAGCAGCAAGAAATAGGAGATATAAACACAGTTTTAGACCCACCACCACCTTCTCTTCTTTGCTTCAAACTGAGAAAGCCTTTGTTCCTCCAATTTTTCCACTACAAAAGAGATGAGTTTGTTGTCTTTCAGAGGGTTCTTTGTTTTAGTCTGTGTTGGGATTTTAGCTTCTCAGCCAGGCATGGTTTCTGGCCTCAGAAGCAAAGATCTTGCTCTGAAATGGGATCACAAGCAATCACCACCACTTGCTCAAATAGCTCAGGACCTAAAGGCTGTTGCAATGGAGGACTTGCAATCACAGTTGGATTTGGCACCTGCACCTTCGTTGACATTTGATCCTAATCAATCAAACAAAAGGACAGTTCAAAAAGGGTCTGATCCAATTCATAATCGATGTTAACAACTCAACATGCTGTGGTTTTGTCCCTTTTTACTTAGCTTAGAATGACAAGTGAGTTCCCTAATGCCAAGATTGTTCTTTGCTTCGTTTAACAGTTTCTTAATGAGGTTGATCGGCTTTCGATGCTCTTTTTCTTCCCCCATTTGTTTTTAGTTTTGTTGAGTCTATCTGTCAGGTGAAGAATTGCTGATGAAAACATTTTGTAAAGAAATCAGGTATTGAAGAATAGCTAGATAGTTTCATGATATTGTTAGCTATCAAATACAGAATATAGTGGTTTTCTCTCTCTCATACACACTTTCTCTGTCTATCTCTCCGACTTTCCTGGAACCGATATTTTGAGCCTTTTTCCTGCATAATTCAGTTACAAATAACTTCTTATAGGCCTTCTTAACTTGCTTGTGAAATGCAAAACTGTAGAATTTTGCTCTAATGTACCTGGAGACTTGCTTCTTGGTACACCAATAGTTATTAAGCACCACTTGCGATAATGCAAAATCATAATGTCATTACTAGTACATTAATACAGGTTCTAGAGGGAAAACAAAGTACGGAAAATTTGTGAATGCAATTTACTTTGTTAATATGCCTTCGTTATAAAAATATTTATTCAACTAATAAAAAACCACCTTATAAATTGCTAATCCAAAAAATTAACAATTCTCAGTCATGACATTTTATGATTGGATAATAGTATAAGATACACACTTTTATATTCCAATTAAATTCATTTTTTAAGTACTTTTTTCTAAGATTCATGTGCCAAGAGGACAAATAATGCGGTATGCTTCGACATTAAAATAAAAAAATCGTTTTTTTCCATCAACAAGATGAGCAATTCAGCAAAAAGAAACCAATGAAGAGAATGGGAGCTTGCTACTAGCAAACAAATGAGACAAGGCTTGTCTCTTCCACTGTCATGTTGAACTTGACTGAAACCAAGATCCATAGATTCTAACGACACAGAATCTCGGAATTTCAGTTTGTCTTAGCCCGAAGCTGAGATCTCTGGTATCTGTTCTTTCTGTGCAAATTGAACCTTATTGAAGATACCTTTGTTGCAACTTGCCACCAAATCATATTCACTGCATCCCCAGATTGGGATGGATACTGATACTCAAAGTGGGGTGTAATTTCCTTCAATTTTTCCCACATCTTGTTCCACTCGTCCCGTTTGATTGAACGAAGGACATTCAGCAGGTAGCCTTTCTTCACGGCATCAGAGGCACGCACAAATACCGAAAACTCTGAGTAGTCCAAGACATCTTCAAAGGGCAGCTCAATTTCATCACTAATGATCACAGGCACACAGTGGCTTGCTATGGCATCAAAGAGTCGATTCGAGGACGGGGTATCACCAGCAATGTTGAGGCAGAATTTTGACAAGGCCATGCCCTGGCTTGCCTGTTTGATCCCATTTCCTCCTATGCTCCCAAAACTGAAATGCACATCTTTCTCTTCTTTGAGGAGGTAGTACAGTTCTTGGCGAATGGCTCCTCCCTAGAGTTTCAATATCATAATTTAACTAATTAATATGAAGAAATACCATCTTCCACATCTAGAATTAATACTATAAAATTGATAAGGGAAGTAGTACTGATGGAAAACGGACATTACATCATTGTAACGATTCTCACAAAGAAGTCTTAGCAGGATGCGTTTAAGTTTTAGTGTTCCAATGAATTTATCTTAAATTATGTGCCCAATATTTGTTCATAGATGTTGAAAGAATAAAACTCAATAAAATTTAGAAATCAACCATCAGAAGCCCTTTCTTATGTTTGGAAGCATGAAAATGTAATATTTGTACCACCTCTGAAATCAAGGCTTCTATACAAGCTACAATGAACCCACTTGAGCTGATTAAACTTGAAGATATAAAAATTCAACTAATGCACTATAGTCAGCTCAGTGACACTGCCATTTATATCTTGATTTACCTTCTGAAATTCAATAAAAATACGATCTACTATTGATATCTTGAGGTGCCAAAAAACATGGAGTTGAAGTTTTTTTTTTAATTAATAATCTAATACCAAGGATGAGAAGGACATGGAGCTTGTTGCTAAAGGTGACCGTAGAATATTTGTCATGTGTCAGTTCTCTATGCTCATCACTTTTGTTATAAAAGTGCTAGGGTATACGCAAGTACCTGGGATCAAATCTTACCTTCAAAAAGCCCCAGGCCCCAAGGCGTAGTTTGTTCTCTAGCTGATATGGGGTGAGGTATGTACTGGAAGAAATCGGTAAAGATTCCTAAGATCTACTATCTAAGCTATCAATATGTTTCAACCAAGAAGGGGTTCTTAATTCTGATATCCACCCAATTAACAAGTTAAGAAGCTAATGCACCTTGACATCATCCCAACTCACAATAAAATGGAACACATGCCTCTTGCTAACCTTAAATGGGCATAATCAATAGTGTTAAGAAGTGAATTTAAACCTAACTTATCATCACAAAACTGGTTTGGTAAGGTGAGCTTTGCACACACTTAATATTATAATATGATTTTATCTCTAGTCAATGTAACATCTTCAACACACAACAAATAGCCAATTTAATTCATAGACGAAATTACCTCAAAATAAACTGGGAATGGAGTGGTAAAACTATTCGATGTGAAATATTTTTTCATAATAAGGTACTTATGCATTAAACAGATAACATGAGTACAGTAGAAACTCACATCTTTCCTGTATATTGCTCCCTGGAAATACACCAGTGTGGTACGTTCTTCATATGAAGCTGATTTAGCTCTTGGTATGGTACCTACTAGGTGCCTGTAGGGGGCTATTACATCTTTCTTGATATTTGCTAGTTGAGCAGGATACCTTCCGAAATCTGCAAGCACAAGCATAGCAGAACCCAATTTTCTTCTTGCATCCAACAAGCTGTTAGGATGGTGGGCTATAATCAGATGATCCTTCCCTCCTGATCGTTTCCATTCTTTCCGGTTCATTAAGAACTGCACCAATTTGTCTTGCAACATTTTGTTAACACTAACTTTCTCCTCTCCATGAAGCTTGGAATGCCGATTGTAACTCAGAGATGAGAAAAATGGCACAAAAATTACATCTGCTTGACTTGAATCCTGCACTCTAATTGCAGAGCAAGAATGACCAACTTTAGCAGTGTTTGATGACAGAAGATCAAGGGTGAGCCAGTATTCCATGCTGTGCTGCAAGTTCAGACCACCTGGATAGCGTGGGATACCTTCAGGGTTATCCACCTCAGGCCATGTTTGATTCAAACTTCCCTTCCAACCCAATAACCCGAAGTGAAATTCTGGGGGCAAATCATACATGAAGACTCTCAATAAAGGCCGAACTGGGTGAGATGCCACATTCATCTGTTGTCCTACAGAACTTGTTTTCTGGCTTGAATCAGAAGCTTGACAATCGGATTCTCTGGGTTTTTGTGATTGAAATTTTAAATCCCCAGAAGGGCAGGGAGGGACTACGATCTGCTCTCTCTTCATATTAGGCATGAAGTACAGTGACGCATTATTGACAAGAATAAGTTCTAATACTGATCTAGGTATCAAAGAATGACTGCTGAACTGGAGTAGGAAAAGGGATGACATGACCAAAAGGAACATAGAAATGATCATCACGTAAAATATAAACCTTGAGTGAAACATGATCTTCTCTGACATTTTTTAGGATAAAAAACAAGGTCCAATCAAGCAACCTTACAGCGAATACAGCAAATGAAACAAGACACCAAAAGAAAAAAAGACTGAGCAGCTCAAAAGGTAAGGTATTTTCACAAACACACAAAGCAAAAACCTTGATGGGGGTTATGGTTTTAGCAAGAAGCCCTTCTCAATCAAAATCCAAAGCTCGAATCCTTCAAACACAAATCGCCATACCCAGCCACTAATGGGCTTGACAACCTTCTACAGTGTTGAAGAAGATCTCCCACAGTTCTCACATGCAATGGCTTCCACATACAAAGCAATTTCAAAACCCTCCACTTCTTACAGAACACACTGATGAGACACAGTATAATCCATCAACCAAAAATGCCTGTGAAATCCAACCTTTGTTCCAAAACTAGCAACAAACAAATACCCCAAAACAAAAGTTCTCAGCTTCAGCATTCCATTAAACCGCCTTCGGAGATACAATCATTAGAAACCCAAGAAAATGTATTTGAATGAACACAGAAAGAAAATTAAAGAGGAATTGGCATCTGGGCAGACAATTTTTTTTTGGTTTGAGCAAGAATGGGTACCTGGCGATAGAGATTGAAGCAGCACTCACCTCATCACTGTGCTAAGTCTTCACATTCAGACAGAGGAGAAAAGGAATAAACTTTCTTAGCAAAATTTCATGTTTTGTTAGCTGTGCACGCCTAACGTGTGTGAATTGCGAGTTTCGTCACACTCATTTATTCTTCTTCAAGTCTCAACCTTTCTTGCCGAATTCAAAATACCCATTTAATGTACACATAACACTTTGTAGTTCTTAATTATTTTATTCTCATTCTGGCTGTTCACATTAAATAATCAGGGAAAACTCTGTTGTTTTTTTACTAACGTGTAACATTTGAATTAATATAAAATTTAATAAACTTATTTTAAACGGTCATTTATGAGTATAGATAAGTATAAAGATGTTTTACATTGTACATTATTTGTAGTGATTAGGTTTTATGCCACCCATAAATTCATTAATTTGAAATGTGCTCAAAATCTTGATTTGCTCAAGGAAAGTGGAAAACAATCTTACTATTGATGAAGTTGTAGAGTGAATGAGACTTTTTTTTACCTCTTTTTTCACTGTTTTGTTAATTTCGTATTTCACTTGGAAATTACTAGGTGATATTAGGAATATGAATAGAGTTTTTCACCTAGAAAATAGAAATATAAACTAACAAGAAAAAGACTTTGAATACATGATTGAAATAATAACTTTTGGATTTTATAGCATTTGGTTCATGTACTAAAACAAGACACCTGTAAAGTAAGCGAATGAGAAGGGAAAGAACTTAATTTTTTAACTTTGTACACAAACTTAATTATATTTTTAGAAGGAATGATAAAGTATATAGTGTTGCTTTATGGGTATGTCATTTTGATATTTTGTCAACGTTTGAGTAGGTCAGAAAATAGAAAATACTGTGAAATTAAGGAATAGCAGGAGCTCCTAATGCTATGCCATTTTGTTTCACAAAAATTTCAAACAAAGAATATTAATAGGGAACTTTTCAAACAAACTAGATGATAAACTCATTAAATTCTGATATTTAGGTATGCATAACAAAACAAAGAATATTAATAGGGAACTTTTTTTGGTTCAAACACAGGATGATAAGGTGTCATTTGTCAACAAACATGAGATGTTAAGAAACTTTTCTTATCTTATTTTTTCTGTGCCAGAACAATTGAAATGACAACCTAATCAGAGTGTCTAGTTTACTTATTGGACAGAAGAAGGTCATAATATCAAAGATACTCACTCTTTTTTAAGGTTTTTTTCTGGTAAAAATATTATAGAATAAATTTTCAAGAATATTTTTTTTAAAACTTAAATTATAGTTTTTGGAAAGTGCTCTTTCGCTAAATTCTTTTCTTTTTCTCTCCGAATATAATGAATGGGAATGTAATGGTAAACTCTAAACCCTAAATACAATTATAGTGATGACAATAAATAACGATGATAACAATCACAATAATGATAGTTGCAATGTTGGTATAGTTTAGTGAGGGAAAATATTTTAGTATTTTTTTAGTATGAAGTGTGATCATTGTTGTTTCACATTCAAACTAAAAACAACTTAGAATAGATCGTCTAACGTAATATTAGACCCTCTAACACCAACAAGATGATAAAATATATAATTAATTAATCTAAAATCGTCAAAACTTACCTATAAACAATTAAAAATTAGCAATAATCGGAAAGTAAAAGGGAATTATGATTGTTGTGCGAAAAATATAATAGATGATAGAAAAACAATAAAGAAATCAAGTTGATTCTCAAGTTCATTCACCACTAAATTCATCATTAGTTGTCCTAATATTATTATTCTCTATTCTTACATAGAGTTGAACTTAATTAAACAAATGTCAATCAAACTGTACAAAATCTTATTAGCAAAAAAATGTCTACTAACTTATTCAGTATCTCACTCGTCTTTAAGCATCTACTCATGAGATGTTTATCTCCTACCTCTTTATTTAAGAAAACAAAATATTGATTAAAATTAAGCAAATCAACCAAGAACTTCAATTAAAGAAAATAATTGAATTCTTAACAAGCGTAAAAAACAATTCCTTAATAGAAACCAAAATTCAAAAAGATTAGACTATCTAACATAATATGATACAGAGAATTTAAGAACAAAACTTTATTGAACAGAAACATTAGGATTCATTGTGAAATTACAAGATAATCAACCCAAAAGAGTACAACCTTCCACACGGAGACAAAATGAAAGAATTACAAAGAAAAGAAATAAGTTCGATTCCACCATTTCTCTTTAAAGCTTGTATTTTTTTATATGTTTCTTTGCTCCAAAGATTTTTGAATTAGATTATGGTTCAAGTATCATTAACGAATTCTCAGTTTCCAACTTTCTAAAATTTTCAAATTTGTTTCCTGTTTTTTCGCAATTTTGTTTCTTCTTATTTTTTCAGCTGATTTGCTTCCCAATTTGTTATGAGATATTGTATATTTTATTCTCTAATTCTTTTACACATATTTTGTTTTCCGTGTTGATTCAAGGAAGCAACTTGGAGTTTTGATTGATTAAGTGCACCAGCTTCCTTCGGACAGTCTATTAGACCATGTAGTATAAAATATTCACATCAGACTCTTTCTACACCGTCGTCTTCATTACACTTAATGTTGGTTAGGTGTTTTCTTCAATTGAATCTTGACAGTTTAGTCATTGAACTGTTTACTTCATGTAACCAATAAACCATATAGTGAGACCGTCTACTGTGACTAAAAATTCAAGATTATCATAAAAAACAGTTAAGGTTCAAATAAATCTAATTAAATTAATCATATTTGAAATAGTATTAAAATTATATTTATTAGAGTGCAATTAATAATAACGGGGTGCAGGAAGTAAAAGCCTCAATAACTTTTATAAAATCCCACTAGTGTGCTTTTCCTTTTTGCACCCGTTAATTAATTTCCTCCCGTACCCAATATTTTTCAAAATACCAAGTTTGATGAAATTGTTTGCTCCGTGGTGGAAGGTTGGTGCATGAAAACCAGCATTGGTTGCTTATATTGTTGAGGTAGGTTATTAGTTTGCTTCAATGTTTGTGCATTATTCAGGGATAAACTGTGGCCAAAAACTGTCTTTTAATGTATTAGAATAAATACCTCAAACTTTATTCGATGTTAGATTTCATAATTTATTAGATATTGAAATACACTAAATTATTATTTTATTTTTAAAATAATTTATTCAGATAAAATAAGTATCAATTTTTAAATTTAGCTTTTTCGGATGAAGTATTTAATTACCACCTAATATAAATAAGTATTTAAATACTATTCATTTGTTAATATTTCAAAAATATTAATAAGGACGATTTTTTAGTTGAATTTCTCAGTCAAAATTTGTAAATATTTTTTCAACTGATGTTGATATTGATAGTTTTTTCTAAATTAACATTGACTGAGTTCATTTGTAGTTGATATCGAATATAATTATTTATACTAACATGAACAAAAGTTATTTTTACAACGTTGTTGAATGGTTTTTCTTTCTGACTTTTAGATCAATATTGACTAAACAGATTCTATTTAATATTGGCAAAATAAATATTAGTTAGTGTTGGGTGAAATATTTTTCAAACAACATTAATAATAATATTAGTATTGATGATAAAAAAAAGTAGTTACTCAACATCGACAAGAAAACCATGATAAACTTCAACTGAAAAAATCTAGTTTAGATTTGCAAAAATATCTCCTAACATTAAGTCAGAAAACTCTGACTAATATCGATCAATAAATAACAATTATTTACAACAAAAAATCTAAATAATTTTAATAAAAAAATAAATCCTGCCAATATCAATAAGAAATCCAAATGAAAAGAACAATAATTAACAGTTGTTTACAACAAAACATCTAAACAATTTAAATAAAAAATAAATCTTGTCAACATCAGTAAGAAATCAAAATGAAAAGTAGTGATCTCAATAATCTTAGTTCCAATCAAGGTTAAAAATCCCTTAAACTATAATTGAGCTGAGAAGAGAATACAAAGAGAAAAGACATTGTTGAGATCCTAGATGGTCTAACCCTAGTAGGCTCTTTAAAAGAGTTTGAATGATAACAAAATACTAAGATTGAATTATATTCATATACATGATTTTATTATTTTAGCATGCTAAGGCTTGTTTTGTGCTAGTTGAAAGAAAATAAAATCATCCAATGACACAATAAGCTAAGACGTTGGGCGTTGTAACACTATATATGTTTTAACTTTCGTTAAGCTTAGTATTACACAAACAAGTCGTACCAAAAAAATGCTTTTCTAAGATATATTTTATGGAAGTTGTTTTAAATAAGGATTCATATATTTAAAGTTAAAAACTACATATAGAAAGTTTTATCACAAATGATCATAAAATAATCTTATATGAAAAAAATATTGTTTGTGGTATGTTTTCAATCTTATATCTGCTTGAAATGTTTCCTTATGAAAGCAAAGTAAAAAATGCAAGATTTATACAAGATCAAGACCTTGTATATCAAGCTTCTAGTCTAAGCATACATAAGGGGTGCACAAAAGATTCTACACAAATGACAAAGATTAAACAAATATCATATATTAGCAAAAGAGATGTAGCAACACTCATCTCAGGAAGTCTATATAAAGTAATGAAAGATGAAGAAGAAGAATGCATATATAATAACTCCACACAATTCTTTCAATGTTCTAGTGCTAAATAGATATTAAGTGTTCCTTGTGGGTGAGAGAAAACCTTTTAATTATTCACCTTGTGAAGTTACCCAGTGAACTTAAACTACCCATTTTTTGAGCGTTTGTTCTTACACTAGTTTGTGAGGTCTTAATCTCAAGGGAGGTTAAGATGATATATCTAGGAGTGATTTGTATATTTGGATAACTATAAGTGATTTGTGTACTCGTTATAACCAAGAGTAGTTGGTGTCGTACTTTGTAATCAATTTATTTGATTAGTGGAACCTCTTGAACCATTAGTGTTAGATCAAAATTGTAATAACCTTATGATTTTGACTAAGTGTTTAATCCAATAAAACATGAATCACGATGTAGATGCAATGGACAGGCACTGAAGGAAAAAACATATCATTTAAGTGCAAGTGCTTCTTTTGGGAGACAATAAAGCACTTTGTAGACTTTTTTTTCCAGATAGGTGTTGATGAACATCAAGCGACAAGTATAGGAAAATTTAAACTAACATAAACATAAAGAATATTCTCGTAGCTTAAGTCTGTCGCCAAAAGGATTCGCACTCCAGAAAAGTCAACATCAAGATCTCTTTGAGTTTGAGTTAAAGTTGCACTGCTCGCCAATTATCCTAACACAAACACATTTCAACATTGGCCTAGCTACCTGTCTAGTACGATGTTCACATTTACCACAATTTGGTTCAAAAGGTTTTTCTACCGAGGAAGATAAGTATTGTCAACTATCAAGGATGTTGCGTGAAGAAGAGAAGAACAATTAATGTTGCATGAAGCACATTCAGTGTTCTCAACATTCAAGCTTGACAGATGACAAAAGAAGAAGAAGACATTCAAATGAGTTCAAAGCTACTCAACAAAAAGAAAAGGGAATGCAACAAATACTTTCTTCTAGCCTATATAAAGACATGCTTCAAGGAAAAGAAAAAGAAAAGGTAGAGCCACTATTTGCAAGTGCCAAAATTCTGTCAATTTTTCTTTATGTCCTTAAAGCTTTGTAAGAACACAATTTGTGTTCAACCTTTTAACAAACTAGGAGAGAGTGCTTATCCTTGTAATCATCGAAAGACGTAATCCTACCTAGTAAGAAAAGGCAACAATTTATTGATCATGGAGACATTTTATTTGCCTTAAGCCATAAGTGGTTTGTTGAAAGAATACTTTAATGATGTTAGTTAAGAGTGATTTGATTCAAAAGAATACTATAGTGTTTAGCCAATAGTGACTACATGTCAAATAATACTTGATGAGGTCGGTCAGTAGCGGTTGTGATATGGAAGAATACTCGTACAAGGTCAATTAGGAGTGACTACGATTTGAAAAATATTTGTTTGTACTTCTAAGCAGTAGTCTGTCTAAAGGAACTTAATTGATTAGTAAGAATTAAATGTAGTTTGCACTATCAAACGAATAAGTATAAAAATACTGCATAAATCCTTTTTATCTCTCTTTGTACATTGCATGTTATTTTCCTTCAACTAACTTAAGAAGGTGAATTTTTTTTGAATTAAGTTTGTGAAAATCTTTGTCAGTTTGTTTGACTAGTATTAAACCTATCATCTAACCATGTAGTATTAGACCATACTTGCAAAAAGCTGAAAAAAATTTTAAAACTCAATTCGACCCTCAATTTTGTGTGTGTTTTGTTTTGTTTTTCATAATCAATTAATATGATTGTTTGTGTTTTAAATGGAAGGGGTTGGTTTAGAAATAATGGTAGAAGATGAAGATAAAGTAGAAGATTTAGGTTCATGTTCAAGATGTGTAGACAAAGGAATGGTAGAAGAATCAACCATAACATTATCTAGGAGGGTTACCTTTAATGGTGGAGACTGCACTTTCAGTTGAGTTCTTTTGCGCTTCCTTAGATTAACAAACACCATGTCATCTGAATAAGTATTGTCATCATCTATGGTGATGGTTGCTTGGGCAAACAATGCAACAATAACTTGCTTTTTCTTAGGACCTTCCTTAAATATTTTTGGTCTCTTCTGGCCATGAGGTGGATTGGTCCTTTTTTCTTCGGTGTAGGATTTAGAATTTTCTTGTTCAACTTCTTCAATAATAATAGCAGTGTTGAGTCAGTAGATGAAACAATACTCATAAGATGACCTCATGACATGAACTTCTACGTATTTTGATGATAACAAACACTATAAAATGTATTATGATATGACAAAGCTCATTCATGTGTAGTAAAAGATTAGATAAAAACAAAAAGGAAAGTGAGCAAGATTCACTAGATGATACAACAAGAGAAAGAGTTATTAGATGAAGCAGTGATACACATTGATCAGAGGATCCAATCTTCATGTTCATTCTTGAAATGGATAATATAGTCAAAGAGAACATTAAAAAGAAATATCGTTATGCATAGAAGACAATCATATGTAATAGCATCATATAAGACGAAGTGCTTGTTAGAAAAAGACGTATAAGACGAAGCTCGTAAAGAGAATGCATCAGATAAAGGATTGGACGATGGAGCCGAGAATGATCACATTAGACTATCCAAGTGTTGGTGAACACTTTAGAAGTTCACATAAGACGAAACCCTTTAAGCAACACAAGGCATATGTAGAAAGTGCATAAGCATCAGACGCACGCTGGAAACTATAAATATAAAATGATACAACCATCGTCTAAGTGTTAGAAGAAACACGATAATAGGGAAGTGTCCATGCTTGATCTTTACATTCTTGGAATGTTTTATGACACTGCATTTATGTTTTCCAAATCTTATTTGACCTTTCTGAATTATAGAAACCATTATTTTCAAATAAGATTAATGGATTAAATATTTTAAAACATATTGGGTTAAACATTATATCACTGCAAAAGCTTTCGAAAAATAGATTTTGAATTGTTTCTATATCAAAGGTTTTTTTTAAATATGATTAATGGAAACATCCAATTTTGTCATAGCCGAAATCGTAGATGGTCAAAGGCTTGTGTAATAGACTCTCTTATCATGATCTCTATGTGTTTGCAGAGTAGATTCTCTCAAGCCTCCATAAGGTGGAAGAACTCTAGGTCCCCAAATTGAAACAATATGAAACCCTAGATCATTCAAACCCGAATGTGTCATTCTATTTGTACTTTCTTCATTCATATAAACTCTGTCGGTTGAGCTTTTGACCAACTCTGGACTTGGATATTTTCATTTTGCACTGTTCATTTTCTTCTTCGTGGTAGATGCTCAATATGGAATGTTCTCAAATAAGCTTTCAATGTGTTTTTCCACGTGTTTGCACTTCAAATAATATTTCTTTTTGAATATCTTAGCTTTGTATATCTTTGATATTTTTTGGTATTCATTCGAATGATTCTTGCTTGTCAACTTCATCTCTTTCCTATCAGATGCTGCGAAAGAAAACTTTTGCTTCCAACTTTGTGCGCATCTTTAAGTTCCATAATAGTTTATGGGAACCAAATAAGTATTAGTCAACAAAATATATATATATATATATATATATATATATATAATTTATAATTTAAATCGTGAGTATCACTAGAAAATATCTTTGAATATTTGTGAATTATATAATTTTTCTATACTAAGATATTTCACAATTAATTATATGTTAAAAAACTTTTCCAATTAACATCACTTTGGAACGTTAAAGCACAATTAATTTTAACTTGTGAGAGTGGGAGAATAAGTTCGATAATGGAGCGTGAGAGTGGGAGATGAGGTGCTAATTGAGAGTTGCATTCAATTCTGTGGGAGATGCTCAAAATGGAAGCTCTTTGTTAATGGGAAAGGAAGGTTAGTGAATGAATGAAAATGGAAGCTCAAAATCAAAGGCTCGCAAGAAAAGAAAGAAAACAAGAAAGTGAAATCAACTAAATTATGTAATGTATTTGTACATAAAATTCGCATGTAACTCATTATTAAGCTTACATACGAATCCATTGTCCATACATACGGTGAATTAACGTTTAATTTTATTAAATTTGTATTTTTCTAAATACATACATAATATGCATACATAACATGAAAAAATTATTCAAAAATCCTGTCTCAATTTAAAACGCAAATCCGTTGATACTAAATTTTGAATCACATACAAAAATTATTTGTACATATTATTTTTTGACATACAAATATTAATAATCGGTTGATAATTTTTTATAAATTTATATTCGTATGTAATAATTGGTATAGAAAAAACATCAATTTTTTATGCTAATTTTGGTATATTATATTTTGAATAATTTGATAATTTCAAATAGGAGATACAATTGTACTCGCAAGAGTACTTGGAATTGATCAGAAGTTTCTTCCAACTTCACATAAAAAAAACCTATTATTTCTTTCTCAAAAGTGGTTATTTGAAAATGACATTTTGGGTATCTAGTCGGGAGAAATTCAAGATATAGGCTATAGACACAGTAAAATTGTGTAAAAGAATAAGTTTGATGATTCACATCTTTAAAATTGCGAGGAAAAAAAGTAAAAGAATTCATAATAGTGAGAGAGCCGTCAATCGGAAAAGTATATAAGATAAATTTCCCGTTAATAAATTATTAAAAGAATTATCTTGGTTGTATTTCTTTAAACTATTGTCAATGTAATATATGTTATCGATAATACTTAAAAAAAGAAATCTTATCGATATTAGTAACGTTATGATATATTTTATCCCTAGTTATTGAAAAACTACGAGTCTCCAAAATCTCCAACCTTCATTACATCAAATATTATTTTATTTGGTCTTGTATATTTTTTTTTTTCTAAATATTTCGTACGTCCAATAACATTTGTAACTCACTATTTATGCACCAGTGGCCCTGCTTCTGATGCAGATGCCAGATTCTACACGCAGAAGTATAGGAAATTATAGAGAATGAGTAGGTACAAGAATTAAAATATGGTTGGATCTTCAGATTCTTTAGCCTACATATGACATGTCTGTTCAAAAACTTTATGTAAGACTGACACTAATTATAAAATAACTTCATTATATATAAAACTAAAAATGAGAACAATGACAGAGATAATTGATTAACCAGAAGAACAGCCCTCTCATACTTGTTTAGGAAGGGGACTCTCTTTCATGAAATCAATGATTGGTTTAATTTCACTGTAGAGAACAAGATGGTTAATTTAATAATAGTTTCAGTGAAGACCCAATTGTACTAGGTGCTACCCAAAACACTGATTTGAGTAATATATAAAATTGTTGATGAAATCATGTTTATATGAGTTCAAGGGCATTTGGGTCCTCCACGCTTGGTCTTCCAGTTGTTGTAGCAGGGGCACACCGATTTGTTCCCATAGTAGCCAGGAGGAACACATAGGCAACTTCTGCAGCATTTTTGACAGAAGAACATGCATGGCTTGTGGTACTGTGTCTGGCTACATCTTCTTGTGCATTCAGAGGGGCACTCTGATCAAACAAAATTCAGAAACATCACTCATCAGATCACACATAATTCAGATAGTTCAAAGCAAGTGAGTTCAAAAGCTTCAGAAACATTGAGACTATGATTACTCACGTGAGCTCCTTAGACTCCCAGGTCCATAATTCCTCCCGGATCCATTATTACTCTGAAAATGAATGGAAAATCATTAGTCAAAGATATGAATTTTCAGTTTTGAAATTTGCGAACCAATTAAAAACAGCTATTTTATATGTTCTAAGACTGCATTACTGTTCATCTGATCTAACTTCCACATGACTCAATCCTTGTCTTTTCTTAGATTAAATATTATAAACATGTATCACGTAAAAATGAGTGAAAATCACGTTAATCTAGACCGTACAATAGTTTTCACTGATTTGAGACTAAAAGGGAGGTGGAAAATGTTGGAAACAAAGAAAAGAAAAGAGATACTCACTCGGTCTAAGTGATAAGCAGCATCGTTTGCCATAACCTGAAACCATAGTAAAAGTAAAAATTTGAAACAAGGGTTAGACTTAGAGCATACTAAATGTAACCAGTGAATGCAAGAATGGTTTGTTTCAAAAGGGAGTTTAACCTGAGTTGTGATCATGGAGAGGCCAAGGAGAGCCAGAAGCAGAACGCAGAGAAGCTTAGAGATGGCCATTGCACTACACAAAAAGGGTCCAAGTCCTCTTTGTGGAGAAAGAGAGAGAAAAGGAAAGACACAGTAAAAGAGTGTGGAGAAGGGGTTTAAGAGACCTAAATGGTTTGGTGTGTTTGGTTTGATTCAGATGCAGTGATTTGTAAGGGCTATAAATAGACGCGGTTGGCTTTGAACTCTGAAAAGCAAGCATATTGGATAATTGGAGTTTTGGATTGCAGTGTTTTATTTATTACCATATAATATATAATATAATATTATAGTGCATTGTATTTATTATGTGTACCAGCACCTGTTTTCTTATTCATGATAACGTGAGCTTCTTGTACCTTTGATTGCTATGCTATGCTACCATCTTATCCCAAACTTTTGCACCATTTATTTTACTTACTGCTTGTTCATGCTGCACCATACAGCATATTCATTCTTGAAAAATACAACACATGACTCTTCAAATATTGAAACACAAAATAAATATCTATGCGCGTGATCTTTCTACTCTCAGAATGATTTCAGCAGAAAAAATATATGAATCTACAATAACAGAAAGGGAAGCATTAATGGCAATAGAGTCATACTATTCCTTTACACCCCTCTATTTAGAGGGAGTGTTGATTGGAATCAAATAATAAAAGTTTATGCTATGGACAAATTTATCTTGTATAGACTCTATATATTTACTGTTAATTATTTGTGATGATCATTAAGCTTTTAGCATGGCTTACATATATAAGATAACAAAATTCACTAGCATATATTTATTACATTTTTTTTACCAATTATTAAGTTAAAATGGTATTGTTAAGCTATATTTTTAAAAATTGAATCGTCATTGAACTAATCAAAGACATGTTCAAAGATCTTTGGTTAAATTGGTTGTTGAACAGATATTAACTAAAGTAGTACAAATAATTGAATAATATAAAAAAACAGCATTAAAGAAATATTATGTCCTAACTTAATAATATTAAAAAAATTAACTTTTTTTATAAACTTTTTAACATTCAAACTTTAAAAACCAAATATTTAGGTTTTAATTACAAATAATAGTGTTCTTAAAGAGTAAAAAAATTCATTTATTTAAGAATGACAAATACTTTACCTTTTTAAGAGAAGAAAAACAATATTATAAAAAAGATTGAACCGGTTTGAATAAGTTTTTGAAACAGTTGAATTGAAAATTAATCTTGTGATTCTAATAAACCAAACATTAGACGAGTTCATTAATTAGTTTGGTAGATGACAAAAAGTGATGCTACTAATGACAAAACTCAACTCTGCAAAATAATAAAGTTAGCATTAGATTAGTTAGAAATTTTATAAAATAAGTCGAAAGTAAAAAGTTAAAGGAGAATTTTATTGATGAAAATGTTGAGGGTTAGACAGAAGGAAGTAAATGGTTTGATGATTTGAAAATGATTTAAAAGTGGCATGGGAAACCAACCATATCCCGGGTGCAACCAAAGGCATTTATTATTAGTACCATTGTTTTTTTTTTCGAAGGAAAAAATAATGATAGAAAAAGAAAACTGAGTTAAATTTACATTGTTATATAATGTTTAGGATTTAGGCTTGAAGAATTGTTATTTATCACTCGATTATTTCATTTTTTGTTTTTTTTCGTAGTTCGTTAACATTTGATTGGAAGTGATTTTGTAAAAAAAATTCTAACAAAAACGTATATAATTTTTATATAATTTTTTTTATTTATAATATTTATAATGAGTTATCTTATTTATGTACGTATTTAATTATGTCGTTATAAAATGATATTGTCTAATTTGACATATTAAAAAATAAACTTTAAACTTAACTCAATTCCATAAAATCATGAGATTGAAGATTACATTCATTTATATACAATAAAAAACTCTAATTTACTACGTATTTTCTTATTTTATCTGGATATCAGATAGTCTCTGATATGGATGATGTGATTCATTGGATTCAACAGTACATATTTTTTTTTACATATTTAAAATTTATGTTAGTGTAGTTGAGATGTAGGATATTATAGTAATTGATGAAAAAGAATGCATGAATGTTATAATTAATTCGAAAATGGGGAGGAGAGATTAGTAATTTTGTGAAGGGCAATCACATGGGTAGGGTGGTTAAGAGTGGGGTCAGAAAGAGATATAATTGAAAGGGAAAAAAGGGAAAGCCATGTGCATGAGTGCATTAGCACATGACTCAAAGATAGGCCAAAAAAGGACAGCAGTGCGCACGATACGCTGTCACCCCTCAATTTCCAATGTCCATCACTACCAACGACTACCCTTATTCACCTCATCTTTCTTTTTGGGCCTTTGCAACCCATCCTCTTTCTTCTCACTCCCTTCTTTTCGCCCTTGCTATTTACACTCTTCTAATTCCTTTTTAAGACAACCTATCTTATATCTTTATATTTCTTAAATATATTGGTTTTTATTTTTTTATTTCTTTTTTGAACATCTTATTAAATCTCTATTGTGAACAAGAAAGTGAGCTACATTTATGTTTCCTTTGGACAATAAAAATAATTGGGCAAGTGGGAGAGAGAACAAATATCATGGCTAGATAGTATCATTTAATCTCATGAGTGTGTTTGTTTCTTTGAAGAACTAACTTTTTTAGTTTTTTTTTAGAAGGGCTGAAAAAATTATTGTGTTATTTAAGGGACTAATTTCTATATATTTTAGACAAAAAATGATTAGATAAAATTGAGAAACTAAAAACATAGTTAAGTTTATATAAAAATAGTATTTATAAAAAAAACTAATTTCATTATTCATGACTAAACAACAGAAGTTACTTTTCACTGTGTGATATGATGAAAATTGGGTTCTATCATATTGGTGACACGAAAAAAAAATTAAAACAAAAAGTTGTGATAGAAGTACCAATAGAGGTGCCAAATGCAATATTTGTCTTTCTCCCTACTTGCCTATATATGTGCATGTGAGTGGTGGTGGAGATCGTAGATTCTCCGAGAGTTTGTTTTCTGTTAGTTAGATCTTCAATTATTTTAATTATGTGGTCTTTTTTTTAAATAAAGTACAAGGTAGCCATAATAAGGGAAAATACATTGTTTTCATATTTTATAGTATCTCTCCAAATAGTACAGGTGAGAAAAAAAAATCTCAAATTTATTCAAATTTATATTACTTTAATTTTATTTAAATAAGTTTATCTCAAATTAAAATTCATATTTTTGGATATTAAATCTAATTCATGTAATTAGGTTTGGATTCAAATATGTTTTGGTTTTGAAAATCCAAAATCAACGTGTTTCTAAGTCATTTCAAGTTATTAAATGTCATCTCGAGCTAAATCCAAGTAAGGTAGGACTAGGTTGGTCTCGTGCAAGATTGATCTAAGTCAGCTTGGGCCAGACTCAAACCAAGTTGACCCGAATCCAGGTCAAGTCAAGTTGGTCCAAGTCCAAGTCGGTTCAAATCGAGTCAATTTGGATAGGTTGATTCAAGTCAACCTAAATAAATCCAAGTCATCCTAAGTTCAGGTTGACCTAAGCTGACCCTAGTTCAGGTCAAGCCAAGTAAGGTCGAACCCACACCAATCAAGTGGGGTTGATCATGTTCAACCTAAGTGGACTAGTCCTAGTTCAACTAAGACCAAGTTGTCCTAGCTCGATCAATACCAGGTTAGATCGAGCCAAGTATGCTTGTGTCTAGGTCAAATCGAGTAAGCCTGATCCAGGTCTAGTCGAGTTGACTAGGTCTAAGTTGACCAAGAAAAAAAAAATATAGCTACAATTATACAATTTAAAAAAAATATAGTTTTTTACTAGTTTTATTCCTTATTTTGTCATTTCCAACTCACTTTATATATAACGTATTACTCCAAATGATTTTTTTCTTTTATAGAGTTATTCTCCCACGTTACACCTACACTATCTTTATTAAAAGTCCACTTGCCATTGTTTACGAGAAAAAACACCTGTTTAACCATTTTTCAATACTACATTCAATATAACTTCTTTTCTATGAGTAAGTAATTCTAATTTTGAACCATAATTTCTGGTTTGATGCATAACTTTTATTTTGATGGATAACTTATCTTTGAGCAGATAACCATCCCCTTCGATCTTCTAAATAAACTTTTTTTTAGTTTTTTCTCACTGAAATTAAATACAAGATCTTCTCTTCATGGACACATTTTAATGTATCGTGTCTCAACCCTTTGACATTGATACGCTTATGAAATGATATTGAATCCTACTTTTTCTTTCCATATTGCATTAATTTTCTCATATTTGTTTACCTCCTCAATGTTTTATGTACCACTTGTTTCCTCATATTTGTTTACCTCCTCAATTTACCACCAGTAACAAATGCTCACAAAGAGAATGTTATTTTAAATTCTTAGAGAAAACTCACATTCTATTGTAACACTTTGCAAGATCAATTGTGATCACAATCAATTCTTTTCTATGTTTTCTGATTGTCATTTAACTCTCACCTTTCAATTGTTTAAGGTTTCTTCTTTCCTTAATAACATCATGCATTCAATACAAGGCCATAATCACACTATTCTAACAATACTTGAAAATTCAAAATATTTTATTTTCCCAAAATCCCATAATTAATAAAATCACTATTTGAGTTTTAATAAATAAAAGACTTAATTATCCTTTTAATCTTTATATTAAGGATAAAAATCAATTTCACTCCAAATTTTAAAATGTTTAATATGATTCTAATTTTTTTAAAATGATTCAATGTAGTTCCTTGTAACATATTGTGCATTAAATCAAATTTACCTAAACGATTGTCACTACACATTAAACTATATGTGTTGTTACCACATTTGAATCGCTTTAAAAAAAGTTAGGACCATCATATTGAATTGTTTTGAAAAAGTTGAAACCGCATTCAATTTTTTCTTAAAAAATTGGGATCAAATTGAACGTTTTTAAAATGAATACTTCACTCTCTTATTTTCTAAAGAAAGTGACGTATTCTTTCTTTAACCTGAAAAGGTTTATAGTTGAAAATTGTTATAATAGAGAATCATTTCATTGGTATAATAAGCTTCCATCTAATATGTTTTTTTGAATTCTTTATGAATATGTATAGTCTACCTATGTATCGTTTTTGTTAACATATGAGTTTTGGTCTACTCCCCCCATATTTTTTTGTTTTTCTTTCTTTTTTCTTTTTTAATAATACTTTTTTTCATGTGATTACAGATGATTGTTGTTACTTTAGGTGTCAGTCTAACTGAGATGTCAAGTTGCATAGTGATGCCCAACATGAAAACTTTTATATATATTAAAAAAACATTGTTATGTTCATATTGTAGGTACAATTAGCTCCAAAATGGGAAGGGGGTGAGTTATTCGAGCCTTAAACTCTTTTCACAATAGATAAAAAATTAGACTGTCTAGTAGATTGTCTAACAGATAATTTAGTAGAAATATTTTCACAGGACCGAATAACTAATCGTCTAACAATAAGAACCAAAGCACGAGCAACAACATAAGTAACGAGGGATTAACACACAAGAACTTATCCTGGTTCACCCAATTCTAGGCCACATTCAATCCCTTTTAGCATTTGCTTAAGAGCTTCCACTACCAACACATTTGGTAGTAAAAAGTATTTTTACATCTCCAGGTTACAACGAGTATTCATACCTCTCTAAGTTACACACTCTTAACCTCTCCTAAGATTCATAACTCTAAAAAAAAGAACACTCTCTGATGCAAAACTAGCTTGTTTTGGCTTCTTCTTTGTTGTAGTTTTGTATGTTGCAGAAGAATGGATTTGAAAATGACATAAATGGCTGAATGGAAATGTGGAGAAGATGAAATGAAGAGGGGAAGTAGAGGCTTAGAAGAGGCGTGACCAACTTCTAAGAAGATTTAAGCAAAACACCAAAAGAAGTGCAAACTCGAGAGTTAGAATTTGAATACAAATGAGCTAGCAACTTGGGCAACATTTCATTATCAATTCCAATCTAATTTACTAGGAGGCTTGCACTTGTATTTATAGTGCTATGGGAAGCTAAGGTGCAAGCTTTAACCCTAAAAACTCTCCACTCATAGAAGGACAAGTGACTCTCTCTAATTGGAGCAAATCCTCTCAAATTAGAGGTTGACAAGTGTCCTCCTCTAATTGGAGAGAATCCTCTC
>Ga0123342_1001675_pt1 | contig 37324 bp, 24 predicted proteins | sample Turbeawhitnodule_FD_89960 | JGI IMG/M metagenome (GOLD analysis project Ga0123342, IMG submission 89960) | Root nodule microbial communities of legume samples collected from Mexico - Turtle bean Mexico white nodule | ecosystem: Host-associated > Plants > Roots > Nodule | place: Mexico: Nepantla...
CCCGAAACGACACACAATGTTCTTCCAAACAAAGTGTTGTACCTTGTGCGCAGTGATCTGTGCCATTGGTTCTGCCTCTATCCACTTCGTGAAGTACTCGATGGCGACTATCAAATACTTCATTTGCCTTATCGCCAGAGGGAAAGGCCCCAGAATATCGATTCCCCATGTGTGGAAGGGCCATGGGCTGTAAATCGATCTTAGTTCCTCTGGAGGTGTCTTATGCCAGTCTGCATGCATTTGGCACTACTTGCATCGCTAGGCGTATCTTACACAAATGTCTCTCACCGAAGGCCAATAAAACCCTGCGCGAATCACCTTGGAAGCTAGTGATCTTCCCCCTACGTGGCTTCCACAAATTCCCTCGTGGAGTTCCGACATGATCCTTGTACACTCGTCGCCACTCACACATGTCAGAATTGGATGCGTGAACCCATGCCTAAATAACACTCCATCCATGAGAGTGTACCTTGTAGTTCTTCTTTATCCTTTTTCCTTCTCCAAGCTCTGCTGGGAGAATCCCATCTGCAATGTATCGCCTATAAGGCGTCATCCACGTGTCACCTTCCTTTAAGGCACATACTTGCACACACTTCTCTTCTTCGGGCGAGGCCGCATAGGTGCTGATGCGGGGTGTCCTCGCCGTATCTTGAATCAAAGAGCGATGACTCCTTGGCTTTCCTCTTGCTGCGCTAATCTGAAGAATGTCCACCCTGTTGTCTGCCACAAACTTTCGCGGCGTTTTGAGCGTCTCTTGGATGACTGTCCTCTGCCTTCCCCCCTTTCCTGAGCTGGCCAGCTTCGCGAGCAGGTCAGCTCTGGCATTTTGCTCCCTTGGGACATGTACCAGCTCAAAAGCGGCGAAGGCTCCCTTCAACACTTCGACGTACCTTAAGTACGCAGCCATCTGTGGATCCTTTGCTTGGTACTCCCCTGTTACTTGCCCTATGATCAACTGGGAATCACTCTTCGCCAAGAGACTTTGAGCACCCATTTCTTTGGCCAAGAGCAATCCAGCAATCAGCACCTCGTACTCAGCTTAGTTATTGTTGTCTTGAAGGCAAAACGTAAGGCTTGCTCGATCAACACCCCATTAGGCCCCTCCAAGACTATTCCAACACCACTTCCCTGTTGGTTGGAGGATCCATCCACTGAGAGCATCCACTGTGATCCTAACTCCACTTCTTGGGGGGCACTTCCTGGTGAGAGCTCTACGACAAAATCTGCGTAGACTTGCCCCTTGATGGATCCCCTGGGTTCGTAATGGATGTCAAACTCCGACAGCTCCACTGCCCAGCGAACCATCCTTCCGGCGACGTCCGGCTTCTGTAGTACCTTCTGGATGGGGAGGTCCGTCATCACCGCTACTGTAAAGCTATGAAAGTAGTGACGGAGCCTCCTAGCTGAGAATACTACCGCCAGCGCCACCTTTTCCAACGACTGGTATCTTGTCTCGGAGCCTTGCAAGGCCTTGCTTACAAAGTATATGGGCCTCTGTACCTGGTCTTGCTCTTGGACCAGCACAGAACTGATGGCCCACTCTGTTACTGCAAAGTACAATTGAAGAGGGACGCCTGCCCGTGGCTTGCAAAGCACCGGTGGCGTCGCCAAGTACTCCTTCAACTTGAGGAATGCTGCTTCACACTCATCTGTCCACACAAAACGGCTATTACTCTTGAGGCACTCAAAGTTGGGGTGACCCTTCTCACCTCCAGCAGATACGAACCTTGACAAAGCTGTCATCCGCCCAGTCAGCTGCTGCACCTCTTTCACTGAAGTTGGGCTCCTCATGGCAATGATAGTTGCGCACTTATCAGGGTTCGCCTCTATCCCCCTCTCAGTGAGCATAAATCCTAAGAACTTTCCTGCCTCGATGCCACAAACGCATTTTTCCGGGTTTAACTTGAGGCGGTACTTGGCTATGGTGTCGAACAGCTCCTCCAGGTCATGTGGGTGTCGTCCTCTTTCCTGAGAGGTCACCACCATGTCATCAACATAGGCGTGCACGTTTCTCCCCAACATAGGCGCAAGGACCTTGTCCATTAGTCTCTGGTAGGTGGCGCTTGCGTTCTTCAGCCCAAATGGCATCACCTTGTAACAGTAACTGCACGTCTCCGTCATGAACGCTGTTTTGCTCTCATCCCTTGGATGCATTTTTATCTGATTGTACCCTGAAAACGCGTCTAAGAAGCTCAGCATCTTGCATCCTGAGGCGCTATCCACTAATGCGTCGATGCTAGGTAAGGGGTACGAATCTTTAGGGCACGCCTTGTTTAAGTCCATGAAGTCGACGCACATTCTCCACTTTCCATTCGCCTTTTTCACCAAGACGACATTGGCCAGCCACTCAGGGTATTGTATCTCCCTGATGTGCCCAACACTTAGCAAATTCTGGGTTTCTTCTTTTACGACAAGACGCCTCTCTTCGTTGAACTTCCTCCTCCTATGTCGTACAGGGCGAACCTTGGCGTCCATGGTGAGGTGGTGGCACAAAATATTTGGGTCGATGCCTGGCATGCCTGCGGCGGTCCATGCGAATGCATCTAAGTGGCGTGAATCACTGCTGCCACTTCATCTTGTTCTTCCTGGCTCAACAAACGTCCCAACTTGAACACATTACCACCTATCTGCCTTTCCACCACATTGTCTACTGGCTGGGGTCGCCTATCTCGCCCGCTCTCTGCACGAGACTCGTTTATGCGATTTTCTCTTATAGGCGTTGCCCTATCGGGTGTTTTAGGCGTCGCCTCCTCTGACGCTTCTTCCATGGGCGTCGCTTCCACTTATGCTTCTTCTAAGGGTGCATCTTCCTTGGGCGTCACCTCCGCATGTGAAGCCTCACCAGGCGTTGACTTCGCGGACGTCTCCTCTTGCAAGGGCTCTACCTCCTTTGACGTATCCGAAACGGGCGATCGTCCAAGCACCATGAACACGCCTCTCTTTGTCTTTAAGCTATTTTCATAGCATTTCCGGGTTTCCTCTTGATCAGACTTGATCACAATGACCTTGCCACTAAGATCTGACAACTTCATCTTCATGTGGCGCGTGGAGGCCACTGCCCTTAGCCTATTCAGCGCTGGTCTTCCCAACAAGATGTTGTAGGCTGAATTAGCATTCACGACCAGATACCGGATGCTCTCGGTACGCGACGCCATTCCATCAGTAAATGTCGTCCTCAGCTCCAGGTAGCCACGCACCTCAACTTGGTCCCCTGTGAACCCATACAAGCATCCAGTGTAGGGTCTCAGCAAGTCAGGGGACAACTGCAACTTATTGAACGTCGACCAAAACATGACATCTGCAGAATTGCCCTGGTCGACGAGAACCCTGTGCACCTTTCTCCCAACTGTGACAACCGAAATGACCACGAGGTCATTGTCATGTGGGACAACATCTCGCAGGTCAGCCCTTGTGAACACAAGGTCTGACTCCCACTGATCATCCAAACCCTCCTCAGCAACTGAGTTCACTGCCCTCACATACCTCTTGCGTTGAAAGGCAATGGGTCCTCTTCCAGAAAAGCCACCAGAGATGGTGTGCACTTCTCCATGGATTGGCATTTCATGCGCTTGATCCTCCTCTGGTACTGTTAGGGCTGCTCTGGTGGCAGGCCCATCCAGATAATCCTTCAGGAAGCCATTCTTCACGAGCTCATCCAACTAATGGCTCAGCGCCAAGCAGTTGTTGATATGGTGCCCAAACGCCTCATGGAACTCGCACCACGAGTCTTTACGAGGTCCTAGCACCTTGTCAGACTTCACTGGCGGCCTCAACCTGTCAGCTATGTTGGGCACAACAATAAGATCCTTCAGCTTCATCACGAAATTGTGCCTTAACGGCCTATTTCCTTTCCTCACCTGCTTATCCCCCTCTGTTGCCCCCCTTGCCTGAGGCCTCCTTGCCTCGTATGGACGCTTCCTGTCTTGGTTCTTCCTTCCCGTCGTGGTCTCGTTGACCCTGGCGGGTTGTGCACGCGACTGCGCTCTTGGGCGTGCAGGTGCGACACTTGTGCACTTCTCGCACACCTCACCTTCAAAGGCGAAGTGTTCTATCGCGCGACACCTTATCTCAGCAAAGGTTTTGGGGCGGCTTCGTATGATCGATGCACAGAAGGGTCCAGGGCACATTCCTTTCCTGAACGTGTAGACGATCATAGGCTCCTCTGTGGTGCCAACCTTCACCACCTGCTTTCCAAAGCGATTGATGTATTCCTTGAGGGTCTCCCCCTGATACTGCTTTACATCGAACAGGTCATACGAGACCGGCGATGGAGCCCTGTTTGCTAGATACTGCTCCCTGAACAGCTGTGAGAGTTGTGCAAAGGAGGTGATATGGCCATTCGGAAGGCTAATAAACCAGTCCATGGCCATCCCAGTCAAAGTGCTCATGAAGAGCTTGCACTTTACAGTGTCGGAGCCACCTACCAGCATCATTTGCGTGTGGAACACAGTGAGATGTATTTCAGGGTCTTCCATCCCTGTGAAGGTTACCTTGGGCCCCACGACTGTGTTGGGGATCACCGTCTCCAGAATCGGCTGCGAGAACGGCGTAGATAACTCCCTTGGTGGGGTGGAACCCTCGGGCTCATCCCCGTCACGTAGCCCTGAGTTGTTGCGCCACCCACGACGCAACTCTTCATTCATGCGACAGAGCTCCTCATTTCTCGTCTGAGACGCCGCGAGATCCGCCTGCATGCGCTCTTGCTCAGCCTTCGATGCTGTCATCGCCTCTTGCAATCCCTGCATCATACCCATGACCTGCTGTATGGTCATCTCTTCGCTCTCAGCGCGCGTTGAACCTTACCTCGTGGACCTCATCATCTGCGGTTTCTGGAACTTCTTCTAGCTGTCGTGCAACTCCAAGGGATAAAGAAAACGTTGGGAACTCGAACTCAAACGAACACGATCAAACAGTGAACTGAACCGAAGGCAATCGGTGAGAATGCACCACTTTCACAACGATCAGTGGCTCTTGGTAAAATCTCGAAGGAACTGAATCGGAAACTGCAACTGGAAAACTGGTCACTTGCGGTGGGACTGATGTTTTATATCGAGCCCCACGGTGGGCGCCAAATGTTCCCGCCGGTTGACCAGATTGTGCTTCGTGCGTAGCTAAAACCCGCGTATCAAGGAATCCTTCGTCTTTGTTCCAAATCTCCTCCCTGTGCCACCGTGAGTACCTGAAACAGAGAGAACAAAGGGGGGCGCCCTCGTGGCCGTTTGCACTCCGACGATCAAGTCAGCTAGCGAGAAACATCAAAGAACACACCTTCGTATCTGAGCACCGTGAATGGATGCTCTAAAGGTGGTCAAATAACTGAGTAACTGATTTCTCTCTAATTGCCTGTGCGTACAATGGGTTCGCGAGCAAGCAACTAGAGTGTGTGTGTGTGTAAAACTAAATCTCGATCCCCGTCCCAAATGTCTAAAGCCCCTTTTAAACGTCTAAAGCATTCAAAGCACCTTAAAGTGAATTCAAAGCGCCTTAAAGTGCATTTAAAGCGTCTTAAAGCGCATTTAAGGCGTTTAAAAACGTTTAACGCATTTAAAACGTTCAAAGCATTTAAAGCGTTTAAAGTGATTTAAAGCATTTGAAATGTAAACTGAATAAAAACGTACCTTAGCAAACTTTCAGGGAAACTTATATACCTTGATGTTTCAATGCTTACTGCCACGTGTTCTTCTGACTTGATTGTTATTCTACGTGGAGGGCCTTACAACGCCGTAACCCAACTTAGGGATATTCCATCGTGTAAGTCCTCCTTCTTCAAAGTGCATCTAGCGCAAGGGGTGACTTTCTGGGTGCCAACTCATGCGCCCCAACCTCTAGTCACTCGCCCTGGGAGTGTATCTACCTTCCTCTCGTACCACGCACATGGTTCGCCCCTGGGCGTGGTCCTCTCAGGGGTCGTATCGGTCACAGGGGTCTCTCAGAGGTGGCGTGGGTACTTCACAAGTCAGGTTACGCCTCACTTGTACTGCGAATATGGCCTTGAAGCCACCTTTCTCTTCTCTTTATTACTGTTCTGAGGTATTGAGGCCTCTCGTGGTGTCGTCCCCTCCACGGTCTTTCCTACCCATGGGTATCGGGGGGTGACACCGTCGATGCCTTAACCTGGCGACGTCTCAACCTGGCGTCGCCTTATCCTGGCGACGCCTACACCTGGCGACACCTACACCTGGCGACGCCTCATCCTGGCGACGCCTACACCTGGCGACGTCTTAAGCGGTCAACCTGTTGACTTTCCTCCCTGGGCTCCCTGGATGGGTCCCACCATACGTTTGACTTTGGCTTTGACTTTGACTTTGACTTTGAATTTGACTTTGGTCAACACCCAAGGACTGGATGGTACAGGTTTGCTCCACTTAGCTTGACGTCGACCTAGGCCAACCCAAATTGGCTTAGCTCGACCCGGGCATAAGTTGACTTAGGCCTGACTTAGGCCCAACTCGACATGAACTTCGCCTAACTTAGTGGACTCAGGCTCGACCTGCCTAAGCTTATTCAGCTTGAACTAGACCTAAGATGACCTAACTCGACCTGAACCTTGGTCAACTCGACCTGATTTACTAGGCTGACTTGACTCGGACCCATCTCAACTTGGCCTAACCTGTCTTTGTTTAGTCTGAGCCTTGCTTGCCTCATTTTGACATGAATCCATCCCAATTTGGCCTGATGTAGGCCAAATTTGATTTTGTTTTCTAACTTGGACTCTAGTTAACTGATACAAACCATATTAACAAGCAAATGACTAAGGATACATCATGCACTTCACGAAAAGGTCAGTAATCTCATTATACAAAGTCAAGCCCCACCAAACCTCAAAAGAGCATCAACAGAAAAAGAACCAAATATGAACCAGAATATCAGAAGTTCTTCCTTCTTGTCTTTCCACGAGGGAAGTTATGTAAATAAATTGGGCTCACTTTGGGGGGGTCCAAATAGAAGAATAAGCTAGAGTAAGTTCACACAACATAAATGGGTGTGTACTTAGCGAAATGGGCTTGTGTCAAGCCCACTTTTTCAAGACAAGGCACCTAGGTTTAGAAAGTTTAACCTACTTTCTAGAAGTTGTGCCTAAGGGGCGGCTTTGACCCTTGTCAACACCCTAGACCGCCCTTCTCCCTTTCCATTCTTACCTTTCACCCATCATGCCCACCCGGAAACCCCTCCCTATAAATAAGGTGCCTTGCCTCATGTATTGACACATTGAATTTTGAATAGAAAAGAAACTCTACAGGAGTGTATAGTGAGCTTTGTCTCCCAGAAATAGGGTCTTATCTTGGGTGTTTGTGCACAATGTGGTGGCTCTTCACCAATTATCTTGGAGTCTCCTCCCCGTCCAAGTGGTGTGATTCCTTATTCCATAAGGATCTCTTAATTTCTTCACCTTTTTGTTTTTCTTTTATTTTCCTTACGCCATTCTTCCATACTTTTAGTCATTTATGTTTGGCTTTCTTCAACATCATATGCTTCTTTTCATGTCCTTTATATCCGCACCTTCATCATCATAATCACCATATTTGTGTTTTCTTTTTCCCTCTAAAAGTGAACATCCACACTTACTTAACTACTTGGTTAAGTTCATGTCTAGTGGAAATCTTCTTTGGGTTTCTCACCATATTCTGCTTAAAACAAAAAAACCATAAACAAAATGCAACCCATAAAATGTGCAATCTTAAAACCAACTTACATCATATGGTAATCAGAGCAAGGTTCTAATTGTGCTTATCTTTTCATAGTTGATTTTCTTCTTTAAATTCCAACACATTTCAATATTGCTTTTATCTTCCATCAATTTAATTTCGCTTTAGAATTCAACACCTTTCAATTTCGCATTTAAATTCTTGTCATTTACAATTCTGCTTTTTATTCATTAAGCACTTTAAATTATGCTTTTGAATTATTTGTCTTTTTTTTTTCTTTCCTTTCTTATTTTTACTTTTAATTGTGAAGAACTAAAAGCAACTATGAATCTTTTTTAGTAGAAGTTGATTTAGTTCCAAACATAGAATTCAAGTGATCATATGAAATGAATCCCAATCTATTTGTGAAAAATGAAAGTGAATTAAAATATGCATGCCAAGATTATGGACATTATGAATCCATAAAACAAAAGCAAAGACAAAAAAAAAAAACAAAGTTAGTGCAATTCACTTTTCAAGTTCAAAATTATTAAAAAAAATATTCTTTTTATGTGGCAAATTGTTTTCATCTTTGTGGAATTTTATCCTTCCAAGGACATCAAAACTTCATAATCAAAAGTTTAAGTAAGTTGCTTTGAGTCTTAAAAGTGCTTTTCTTGTTTGTCTTGATTTCAGGTTTGTCATTATCTTAATTCCAATTTGGTTTAGCTTTCTTTCTTTAAACTTTTCTTGCTTATCTTCAAATCTTTCTTAAGTTTTTTTTGGGGTTTTCTTTGGTGAGCAAGTGTTAAGGGCTTTGACCTCTTTCACTTGAAGTGTTGCTACGAAGTGTAGACCTTTTGGAAAAATTGCAAAACCTTTCTTGAGTGAAGTTAACCTTTTTTCCATCCTTACTAAATAGTCGAGTGATACACGTGAATGAGTGCATTAATTGTTATTTTCATTAATTGTTTGTTTTCTTTTTGCAACATCATGTATCATTTATCTTCATGGGAATCTTCTAAACCACAATCTCCTCAAAAGGCACGTCCAAAAATAAAAACTATGGCTCACTTTAGTACTTTCCTTCCTTCTCTTGTTTATCTAGTCACAGCTCTAATTACATGCAACATTTGTTAGAGAAATTAGGGAATATTTTTCAAAATTCTTCTCTTGTTCCAATTTGTTTTAAATTATTCCAACAATGTTTAATTTTTGATTTAACTGTTTTAACAACTTGATTGAAGTATAAAAAGGTTGTTTTATGCTCTTATGCATTAACTAAGAAAGAGAGATCAATCAAAAATAGTTTTCAAGATTTCAAAGTGCTTTTGGATCATCTCAAGTGTGGAATAGGATTATCTTGTAATTTTGAACTTTAATCTTTGATTTACCCAGGCGTATTTTATTCCCTTCTTCCTTAAACATTGCATTTCTTTGTGTTCTGGTGTGGTGCAGTTTCAGAAGGTTTTTTTGGAAACTGTGTGGTTTGCCAAAAGTGGTGTGTGTTCTTGAAGAGGTCAAGATCATCACTTTTGGTGTGTGATTTGTAATCTAGGTTTGATTACATAGTGAATTCTCAATGGTTAGCTGAGGATTGGATGTAGCTCTTGGATAAGAGTGAATCAATATAAACATCTTGTGTGAATTCCTCTATCCTTACACTCATTAAACTGTTTTATCTTTGGTTTTTAAATATGCTGGTATAAACAACCGGTTGTTTCATGAAAACAACAGGTTGATATTCTGGAATCAAGTTTAAAAACAACTTTCTATTTGGCTGAACAGATTTTCCATTGATTAAGCTTTTCACCCTACGATTCAACCCCCCTCTTGTTTAAGGCCTCTAATTCTAACAATTGGCATCAGGAATTGAGTTCTTGAAAGTTACTCAAGTTTCGATCCTAAAACCATTTTATAATGGCTAAAAAACTACCATTTTGGGAGGGTGCTTCAATAAACAGGTCACCTTTGTTTTGTGGACTGAACTATCAATTTTGGAAGGTTAGAATGAAAATCTTTGTTGAATCAATTGATAGAGGAAAATGGGATGCTATTGTAAATGGGCATTTTGTTCATAAGTTTGAAAAGGATGATGTTTTCATTGAAAAACCTTGGTCCCAATGGACTGAAAGTGAAAGTAAAAGAGCTCAATATGATTGCATTGCTAAGAACATCATTACTTCTGCTTTGAATTCTGAAGAGTTTTTTTAGGATCTCAAAATGTGCTTATGCAAAAGAGATGTGGGATATCCTTGAGGTTACCCATGAAGGCACATATGAGAGCAAGGAGAGATGAGCAAGCAAGAAGATTGAGAAGAAAGGAAAATCAAGAAGAGCATACAATGATTATTCATCCTCAAGCTCATCATTAAAGGAAGACGAAGAAGCCAATTTGTGTTTGTTGGCAAAGGAAGAATCTCAAACAAGTAGTGTAAGTTCAAGCACTTCCATTAGTTTTGAAAATTATAGCCAACTTTTTTATGCTTTTAAAGAAACTCATGAAGAAGCTAATAGGTTGGTCCTTTTGAATATCCGGTTGAAAGGTTTAAACAATTGGTTGGAAAATAGAGTTGAACAATTCAAAAACTGAATTTGAAACTTTGGAAATGATTCATCAAAACTCTTCTTGCAAGTGTGTTGATTATAACTTTTGTGAAAACTGTGAATCTCTTCAAAAGAAAGTTCATTATCTTTTAAAAATTGTGGACAAGTTTTCCAAAGACCAATCAAACCTTGAAATTGTTCTTGCATCATAAAACTGTGTTTTTGGAAAGGCTGGACTGAGATTTAACCCAAATAGCAAGAACAAATCAGTTTCAAAACCTTTTTCAAGTTTCTTTGAAAAATAACTTGTTGTTTTGTCGAAACAATCGGTTGAAAAGTGCTTTTATTGCATGAAAAGGGGCCACACTATTAGATTCTGCAGAGTAAGGAGGTTTTCTATTCCCAAAGGTATTTTGAAATGGGTTCCTAAGGTTTTTATGGCTCATACTAACATCATTGGACCTAAATTTGTAAGGGGACCAAATCTTGCTCCTTGATCTTGTTTCTTGTAGGGTTCTTTGATAGCAAACTAGCACTTATGATAATTAGACCGCGACTGTTCTAAAACACCTAACAAAGGATAAATGCAAGCCTGTCAAATCTACTCCTTAAACAAGAAGGTCATGAGACATATGGGGATAATAACAAAGGGAGAATTCTTGGAAAAGGAACCATTGGAGACAAGAATACCTTATTGATCCATGATGTGCTATTTGTGGAAGGTCTAAAGCATAGCCTCCTAAGCATAAGCCAACTGTGTGACAAAGGTTATCAAATAACCTTCAAGTCCAACACGTGTGAGATAAGCCTACCCAAATCACAGGAAGTTTTGTTGATTGGTACAAGGATCAACAATGTTTATTTGTTTGATATCTCATATTCTGCATCTATTAGCTGCCTTCTAACCAAACATGAGGAATCATGGTTATCGCATAGAAGGATAACACACATCCACATTTATCATCTAAATAAATTGATTTCAAGAGATCTTGTGGTAGGTTTACCCAAACTCAAGTTTGATGAAAAAGTGGATAGTGGTATCTTTCTTGGTTATTCCTTAAGTACCCATGCATATAGACTGCATAACAAAAGACTTATGACTTTGATAAAACTAACCCTACAGAATAAGACTCTATGAAGGATTATGCAGAAGAAGATGATCAGCACACCATTATGCAAAAGCTGGAATCCTGTCCAGAAAAACAACCGGTTGATTCTGCGAAACAACCTATTGAAATTCTGCATCAGGATGATCTTCCCAAAGAATGGAGAATTCCAAGATACCTTTCTGTGGACAACATCATTGGACAAATTGATAAATGGGTGTGAAGAGGGCATTTCTCAATAGATTCACCAATGAAGAAGTCTATATCTCACAACATCCTGGCTTTGAAGATCACCAACATCTTAATTATGTGTACAAGCTGAAAAAGGCTTTGTATGGAGTCAAGCAAGCCCCAAGACAGTGGTATGAGAGGCTTAGTAATTTTCTCCTATCTCATGGCTATGAGAGAAGAAAAATTGGTAAGACTTTTTTTATTAAAAAGTCAAAATCTTCCTTCATCTTGGTTCAAATTTATGTTGATGATATCATATTTGGTGTTACTAATAATTGCCTATGTGAGGAATTTGTGGCAACTATGCAGGGGGAGTTTGAAATGTCTATGATGGAGAATTATCCTTCTTCTTATGGTTGCAGGTCAAGTAATTAAAAGATGGCATCTTCCTAAGCCAAACTAAGTACTGTGGGGAGATTCTCAAGAAGTTTGAGATGGAAAACTGCAAAAAGGCATCCACACCAATGTCAACAAGCTTCTATATGGATGTTGATTTGGCTTAAATAGTAGTGGATCAAACCAAATTCAGAGGATTGATTGGTTCCTTGCTTTATCTCACTACTAGCAGACCCGACATCATGTTTGCAGTTTTCTTATGTGTTAGATTTCAATCAAATCCAAAAGAATCACACTTCTGCCAAATGAATTTTGAAATATCTCAAAGGCATAGCTAGTGTTGGTTTATGGTATCCCTTTCACTCTCCTACAAATTAGGTTGGATATTCTGATTTTGATTTTAATTTTGCAGGGTGCAAGTTGGATAGTAAGAACACAAATGGCACATGTCATCTTCTTGAAGCAAGCCTCATATCTTGCCATAGTAAGAAGCAAGCTTGTGTGGCTCTCTCAACTGCAGAAGCTGAGTATATAGCTGTTGGTAGCTGTTGTGCTCAAATTCTTTGGATCAAACAACAGCTATAAGACTTTGGCTTGAAGGTCAACAAGGTGTCTTTGCTATGTGATAACACAAGTGCTATCAACCTCACTAAAATTCAAATTCAACATTCAAGGACTAAGCACATTGAGATTCACCACCATTTTATAAGGGATCATGTGAGCAATGGGGATTGTGAAATTCAGTTTATTGAAACTGTTAAGCAACTTGCAGATATCTTCACTAAGCCACTGCCTCGGGAAAGGTTTTTCTTCTTAAGAAATGAGTTGGGTATTCTTGATTATCAAAATCTTTCTTAATTATGTTTTTATCCATTCTCTTAGCCTAATTGTGAAGACAAATATGGGGAGAAATTGGAGGTTTATGTGTTGTAATTCTACTACTCTGTTTAGAACTACTGTTGCCATGCTCTGATACAACCACGATTATGTTGTCACTGTTGTCATTCATACTGGTTTTGGCATTGGTTTTCTGCATATACATGTGCATATCTGTGTGTGCTTTTTCAAATATGGTTTATCCTGCTGCTATACTCGTCTTGTATGCTATACAATACTGTTTTGTAGGATCTTTAAAGTTCAAACACTACAACACAAGTAAACCAGGGATTTGTGTTCATCAAATAGGGGGAGATTGTTGAACAAGGTGCTTTGATGTCTCCAAATCCAAGTGGAAAGCTTGAAGACCTTGTTGTTGGTTGTGTGTGTTGTCTAGTAGTCTTTCAATTATTAATGCACTCTTTAAGATGATCCAAGGTTAATTGAATCTTAATCTTTTTGAAAGGATGAGTTTTCTAAAAGAGTGTGAAATTTCAACCTGTTGAGATGTCGAATCAACTGGTTATTTGACACTTAGTGGTTTTTAAAATGGCTTGGAAAATCTTAGCTTTGTTTTGGCTTTACTGTCAAACAGATTCAACCAGTTGTTTCGACAATCAACTGGTTATTTTTCTGAAAACCTTAACATAATTTTGTTAAGTTGTTCCAATCTATTTTAAATGATTCCAACAACTTTCAGTTTTTGATTTAACTGTTTTAACCACTTGATTGAAGTATAAAAAGGTTGTTTTACGCTCATATGCATTAACTAAGAAAGAGAGATCAATCAAAAATAGTTTTCAAGATTTCAAAGTGCTTTTGGATCATCTCAAGTGTGGAATAGGATTATCTTGTAATTCTGAACTTTAATCTTTGATTTACCCAGGTGTATTCTATTCCCTTCTCCTTAAACATTGTATTTTTGTGTGTTCCGGTGTGGTGCAGTTTTCAGAAGGTGTTTATGGAAACCGTGTGCTTTGCCAAAAGTGGTGTGTGTTCTTGAAGGGTTCAAGATCATCACTTTTGGTGTGTGATTTACAATCTAGGTTCGATTACATAGGGAATTCTCAGTGGTTTGCTGATGACTAGATGTAGCTCTTGCTTAAGAGTGAACCAATATAAATATCTTGTGTGAATTTCTCTATCCTTACACTCATTAAACTGTTTTATCTTTGGTTTTCAAATCTGCTGGTATAAACAACTAGTTGTTTCGTGAAAACAACAGGTTGATTTTCTGGAATCAAGTTTAAAACATTTTTCTATTTGACTGAACAGATTTTCCATTGATTAATTCTTCATAACTTTTCACTCTACCTTCAATGCTTGTGAAAATCTTTCATAAACAATTCATTGTTTAAGGCCTCTAATTCTAACACAGATGACTAAGGATACATCAAACACTTCACAAAAAGGTCAGTCATCTCAGTATACAAAGCCAAGCCCCACCAAACCTCGAGAAAGCATCAACAAAAGAAGAACCAGATATAAACCAGAATATCAGAAGTTCTTCCTTCTTGTCTTTCCACAAGAGAAGTTATGTAAATAAATTGGGCTCACTTTGGGGGTCCAAATAGAAGAATAAACTAGAGTAGGTTCACATAGCATAAATGGGAGTGTACTTAGCAAAATAGGCTTGTGCCAAGCCCACTTTTTCAAGACAAGGCACTTAGGTTTAGGAAGGTTAACCTACCTTCTAGAAGTTGTGCCTAAGGGGTGACTTTTAACCCTAGTTAACACCCTAGGACACTCATTTCCCTTTCCATTCTTACGCTTCACCCATCTTGCCCACCGAGGCACCCCTCCCTATACATAGGGTGCATTGCCTCATGTATTGACACATTAAATTTTGAATAGAAAAGAAACTTTGAAAGAGTGTTCAGTGAGTTTTGTCTCCTAGAATTTGGTCTTATCTTGGGTGTTTGTGCACTTCAAGTGGCGGCTCTTCACCACTCATCTTGGAGTCTCCTCCTCCTCCAAGTGGCATGATTCCTTATTCCATAAGCATCTCTTAATCTCTTCACCTTTTTGTTTTTCTTTCCTTTTCCTTACGCCATTCTTCCATACTTTTATTCATTTATGTTTGGCTTTCTTCATCATTTTATGCTTCTTTTCATATCCTTTATTTTCGCACCTTCATCATCATAATCACCATATTAGTGTTTTCTTTTTACCCTCTAGAAGTGAACCTTAACACTTATTTAACCACTTGGTTAAGTTCGTGTGTAGTGGGAATCTTCTTTGGGTTTCTCACCATATTCTGCTTAAAAAAAACATAAACAAAGTGCAACCCATAAAATGTGAAATCTTAAAATTAACTCACATTACTAACTCGCCCTAACTTAGGTCTGACATAACCCACCATGACATGGGCCTAACCCGACCAACTTGATATGGCTGTTGTGGCTTAGCCTAATTTGTATTGGATTGACCCAAACTGTATTATCTTAGGTTTGGTCTAACCTAATTTGATTTTAGAGTTGAACCTGACTTAGATATGTCTTGGCCCAACCTGACTTGGGTCTATCCTAGCCTAATTTGACTTTGGCATAACTTGATTCAATTTTGCCTTACCTGAGTTGAATTTAAAATTCAAAAATATAAATTTAGATTAAGTTCTTTATTATTAATATAATATAAATATAGATAATTATGAATTAGATATGAAAATATAATTTGTTCCCTATGCGTAATACATTATATATCTCCTTTGGAAATGACAATCTAAAAACCTCCATAGACAACATACCGCAAAATTATCATATAGTCAAAAGGATATTAAGTGTATCGAGGATGCGTTCAACCTTTTGGCAACTACAACGAGTGATGTGACTTGTCCAACAAATTTAGAAATCAAAAGTTTGAAAATTTATAGTTTAATTATCCTTTTAGTTCCTATAAGAAAAGATCAAAATCCAATTTAATCATGAGATTTGATTTTTAAAAAGTTCAATATGGTTCCAATATTTTAAAAACGATTTAGTATAGTGCTACTATTAGATTGTCTTCAACATCGGTTAGTGAATGATAACGTGACACATAAAGTGATAATAGTGTGTTATGGTGGAACATCGGAGACATGTGGCAACTGCACATTGGAAAAAAAAAAAAAAAGGCACAGGAAATCTGCATACTAAAAAGCAAAAGAAAAATGGAAAAGTGAGGGGAGCTGCACCCCCACACACAAGATCTCATAGAACCTCTAGTACACCCAAAATCGATTGCACTTTCTCTGAACACACTTATATAAATACCACGTTACACACCACATTGGGGGTGCTATGAGAGAAAGGAAGCAAAAAACGGAAAAGAAGGAGGAGAACAAAAAACAATGAGTGGTAAAGTGGAGGAATTCGATGGAGTCGGTGGTGGAGGTGACGATTTTGGCGTAGGATTGAAGGAGGGAATTGGGTAAGTGAGGGCCTTTGGGGGAATTGGCGATTGAGTGAAAGATTTTCTTGGCATCTTCGAGATTTGAAGATTTTGAAGATAGAGTTTGATTGTGAAATGACTTTTGGGGATTTTTTTTTCTTGAGGGAGGGGAATGGTTTGGAGGGAGGAAAAGGTGGTTGAGAGCGAAACATAGAAGAAGGATTTCGAATGTTAGGGTTTATGATTGTAAAGCGAAATAAAGGAGGGATTTCTCTCCTGGGTGCTTCCAGCAGAGGTTAGGGTTATAACTTCTATGATATTATAATTTTTTTTGTTACAGGTCACTAGTAACAAAATAATAGCCAAACATTGACACTAATTTTGCAAACCCCATACATCGACAAATATAGATATCTAAATATTGATGATCACTCTCACAATCTACCATAAGGGAAAGAGAGACTTAAGAAAAAAACAAGCAAACACTCTATCATTGTATATTTGTCCATCAGTGTTAGTGTGCCATCTCATATCATTCACTTAACGTTGTTCAAGACAATCTAATAAAATAGAACACGTTGAATTGTTTTTAATTTTTTTTAAATCATATTGAACTTTTTAAAAACCTCAAAATTAAATTGACTTTTGACCTTAGAACTAAAAGGATAATTAAACCAAAATTTAAAAATTGTTTTAATTATTATTACATATTTATGAGATGTGTAATAAAGAAAACCATAGCTTTGAATAACCAATTCATTTTGAGAACAAGATAATTAAAAAATATACTTCACTAGTTAAAACAAATTTATTTTATAATTTTTAGGAAGTTCATATCATATACAAATATTATACTCAGCTTCATAAAATTATGTAATAAAATTTGATTTTCTATGTCCATTGAAGTATAAATAAAAAAAATTGAAGTATAAATAAAAAATGAATCTTATAAATTACTTTGACATTAAAAATTAGGTGACATGACATTATAAAACCTAACTAAAATAAAATAAACCTTATGGAATGATTTGGGAGATTATTTATCTCTTAAAATTTTAAAAACACGTGTGCAATGGAGATTGGGTGAAATGTTTGGTGTGCTTCTTTCAGGAACAAACTCTGTTCTCTTCTTTCTTTCTTCATTCTCTCTGCAAAAATGCTACTCTCTCTCTTTACAATGGCGTCTCCATCAACACTTTCGCGTATAAAGCTCTTACCAAAGCCACCTTCGCTTTTCTCCGCACTCACCACTCTCCGTCGAAACCAACTTCCACTCAAATCGTCGTTTACTGCATCTTCCTGCGCAACCCTCTCTGCTTCAAAACGCCACGCCGATGTCGTCGTTTTGGGCATCGAAACTAGCTGCGACGACACCGCCGCAGCTGTCGTATGTAATCTGCGTTTGCCTTTTCTCAATTATTTTCCGTGTGACGGTTTGCTTTGTCGTTTAATGGTTTCTGTGTGTGGTATAGGTGAGAAGCGACGGTGAGATTCTGAGCCAAGTGGTGTCATCTCAGGTACGGTGTCGTATAATTGTACTATATTTTCTGCATTCCATTTCGTGCTGTGTTCCTCCAGTGTAAGAATATGTGAATATTGGTGAAACTGATGCTGGATTTTATTCTACGTACTCTTTTGTTCGAGTGGGGAATGTTGATGGTGGATTAGTGTGAATTTGGATTGGCTTATTTAATGGAAAAATAAATTAGTTGTTCTCTTTAGCAAGTTCTTGAATAGAGTTTTTGAACTGATATAAACAATTATTGTATGAAAAATAAATTGAAAAGAGCATGCACAAGTTGTAATTAGTTCTATATGTTTTTTGGTGTCTTTTTTTTCTCTTATTCAACAACAATTTGTGTGTGTGCGCCTTTGTGATTGTCTCTTGTCAAAAGTTGGTTCAAATATCTCAAAATTTTCATATTATTTGAAAATAAAAAAAATTACCCTAATGAATCTCAAACAAACTGGGACTTGGTAGAGTTTTCTTTTTGGTGCAGTGGGATGGCCGCAAACATTTTCATTATGCTTACTGTTTGTATTGGAAATTGTGCTCTGATGCATTTTCAATGCTGCTTCAGCTCTAATATCTGATAGGTGGGGTGGGAGTGTTATTTGAATGTGCTACTGCTATGCCTAACCCAGGCCAGAAGAAAAATTTAAAAGGGATATTCTAGGGAAGCATACTAGGATATAATAATGACCTAGTGAAAAGAAACCACGTAAGAATATTGCAGGGGTAATTTTCATTGTTGTCTAAACTAGAATTAAGAACTAAGTTTGGTTGAATTGATTTTGCTGCTTCTCGAAAGCTTATTGCTCATTGTGAGATGCATGCCCAGTGGGTGCTGCTGTGTTTACACATTCTGCCTAAACCTTAAACCCTAAACCCTAAATTCTAAACCAATCATCTAAGTATCATGTTTTTTATGAAGCACTTGATTTCATTGAACATGAGAATGCTTATGTAGCATCCTCTATTAGATGCTTCTAGAAATGTTGTTATCATGTGTTTTTCACTTGTTTCTTCATGAACTCAATAATGTTAAATGTTTGATCAATTTGTATTTGAATCGAAAAGTATAGAATTTCATCTTGTAAAATCTTTACAATGGGTGTAATGTACAAAACTGGTCTTTCAAACATCTGATGTAATCTGTTACCGTTCTACTATATGTGCTCATTAGGAATGAATATCACCTTATATCTTCTATAAAATTAAAAGTTTAAATAAAGAAAATAATTAGATTTCTTTAGAGTGAATTTATCCTTACATTCAAGATTAGGGAGGTAATGATTCCTGCTACCAAAAAGGTGCTTCTTTCCCTTTTTCCTAAAGGTTTATTCCTATCAGTGACGTGATTTTTTATTTATTCTTTTTTCTTTCTAACTATGTCACTTCTCCAAATTAGGCAGATCTGCTTGCAAAATACGGAGGCGTTGCCCCGAAAATGGCAGAAGAAGCTCACTCACAAGTGATAGACCAGGTAGATCATTCCTGTCCTGTTCTTAATATATCACAGCAGCTAGAACACATAGGGCACACTATTTATGTCGCGAGTATTTTCACACTCTAATTTGTGGAACCTTTCGATAAAGTGACTGCGCACACACACCCTTGTAGTCCACTTGTGTAAGTTTTACTCATTTATGCACATTTATAAATATTGCATTGCATATTAGGCTTCAGTGCTATACATCTTCCTAGTGATTGCCTAGGTTGCTGGTGGAATTCCTTCAAACATAACCCTGGTGGAATGTAAGTAACTTCTGACTTACTTTGGATGCTCTAGAATGATGTTTGGAGAGTGCCACCAGGTTTTCAAATAGATTTCTAACATGGCTTCTTATACGTTTTTCATTGGCTCCCTTTCTCCCTCTCTTTCCCTTTCTATATGATTATTGACATGGGCATAACCTCTTGATAGGTTGTGCAAGAAGCCCTTCATAAAGCTTATATGACTGAGAAAGATCTCACTGCTGTTGCTGTTACTATTGGTCCTGGCTTGGGTCTCTGCCTTCGTGGTAAGGCATGATCTTAAGAAACTTTAAGAATAGAATTGGAAAAATTAAACAGAAGTTCAGTGAGTAAATTTCGAGTGAGAATACTCATAATCTAGATACTTAATAGTTATATTTAGAAGAATACATACATTTTACATTTACAAGAATGAGAATAAAAAACAAACTACCTCCTACGACTCTAATCTTTCCAATAATAAATTAACTTGTGTAATTACCAACGACACATGATACCATGTAATTTCAGCATCAGCAAGATAATGCCTGTAAAAAAGTATGGAAATTAAATTTGAAGACATATTAATGTATATGTAGCCTGGTGATGTTATTTAACTAAACTTATCTGGTTGAAATTAAAATATCAATTCAAGTTGTATCTTTCTGATTCTTCAACTTATGCTATAAAACCACTATTTAGTAGATAAAAGCACCACAAGAGTATTTGCATGAAAATTGACCGTAAGTTTGTGTCCTCTTCCCCCAATTTTCTTGTAGACAGTATGAAACTATTGGCAGTGTCTCATTTTGTAAATTGGGCAACTGTATCTGCAACGAAATCATTAAGCTCAGTCTCAGATATTAAAAATTGAATGTTCAAACTGTAGGCATGATACACGAATGTCTGTTTCCGACTAGTAATCACTGGAAGGCATATCTCAGTCATAATTATCCATGACTTCATTTTATTTGTCTTGTACAATGCAGTGGGGGTTCGGAAAGCTCGGAGAATTGCTGGTGGATTTAATTTACCAATTATTGGCATACATCACATGGAGGCTCATGCTCTGGTTGCCAGGTAAGGCTATAGTTCTCTAATGAATATGCAATCTTCTGCCTAATAGGTGGATGCTGAGGCATGCTATTAATATTTGAAATGGTTATTTAGGGTCGATTGTTTCCTGTTTTTAATAACAGAGAAACAAGAGAAACTTGTTCCATAATAGTTCATTTAGAAAAAAAATTCAAAAATAATATCTCTATTTTTGTTTTGGAATCAGAGTATCAAAACATCTCTTCAAGTCGTTTTTTATTTCTATTATACTTATTTTTTCTTATACTTTCATATCTCCTTCGCTCTCTTCTATTTTCTGAAAATCAGTTTTATATTATAAACTAGATTTTAAAACTAAAGAACCAAAAACATAATCCAACACACTTTTAGTTTCTGTATGTTTTTATTTATGCTTCTACGATTTCTTGTGTTCCACAGGAAATTACACTTATTGTCGAGTCATGTATATCTTTTTGTTTCAGGTTAATTGAGAAAGATTTGCAGTTTCCATTCATGGCCCTACTTATTTCAGGTAATACTCCTGTTTTTGGGTTTAGTATTCTAGAATTTTTCGTACTCAAGTCTGTCTATTTTTCTTCCTTGGACCATAGAATCATTGTTTCTGGTTATTTTTCTTGTTTCGTGGAATTTGGGATCTATGGCACGGCAGCATGGGTAATAACGTCCATGTGGTATAAATAAATTAGGCTGGGGAAATTTTCAGTGGTTGAGTTGAGACTTCATTTTTTTGCTATGATGATGAATATCTTCTGTCAATCCTTGCCAGGAAAGTTTGATGACGTGCAGAAGAAATGTGCATAAGATGTGACCAACATATTGGGAAAGGAAATGCTATTGATATATATGTGCTTTAGACATTCCATGAGCATGGATATTTGTGATGTATGTTAGTTATTTGTGGTAGCATATCATGTACTTGTGTGTGTATATATGGTAGAATCAATTAGGAATATCTTAGGAACTAAGTAGGGATTATGTATCTTATACTTAGGATTAAAACATTACTATTCATACCAGAACCAATATATAGAGATATTGTGTGGATTGTGCCGACACAGAATTTACCGCTAATTATATTGTTGAATTCCAATTATTCTGAAATCTCCTTGTCCTTAACTTTTCATACAGAGGAACATGTTTTCCACCTGTGTACTTCATTCGTTTCAATTATTTTTAAATAACTCTGTTAGGTATAATATACATGTTACTAAATAACTACAGTTAGATAATTTTGTTGTTTTCTGCCCTCAGTGTTTAGAGCTTTTAACCATAATAGATTTTGTTACTGAGTCAGTCGCTGTGATAGAGTCTGACAAGCCACAATTTTGATATTTATACACCATTGTTTATAAATGTTAGTGTATGACTCCTTCTATCATACAGTTAATCACTTATATTGGAGATCTCATATCAACTAGAGATATGACCAAAATTATAATATATAATTAGGTGCAAATTTCACCTTACAAGCCGTTTTGTGAGGTTGAGTTGGCTTAAATTCCACTTTCTAAGATGACATCAAAGCCTATCCTAGTGAGATTTGTTAGGCCTATGGTTGCACCCGTTATCAGGTTTGTTATCACCATCCACAAATATATACCACGCTTAAGATGTTTAATCCTTGGTGTGAAGGGTATGTTAGAGATCTCATATTGATTAGAAATATGACCAAATTATAATATATAAGTGAATGCAAGCTAGTTTTTGTAAGATTGAGTTACACTTAAAACCCATCTTTTGCTGATAAAAAAAAAAAACTTAAAACCCATCTTCTAAGATGGTATTAAAGTCTATCTTAGCGATGTTTTTTGGGCCATTGTGGCATCCACTATTGGGCTTCCCTCTATTCTTACACTTGAGATATCAGTTCTTGGTGTGAGTGAGTGTGTTGGAGATTTCACATCAACTAGAAATATGATCAAATTACAATATATAAGTGGGTTCAAATCTAGTCTTACCAAACTTGTTTTGTGTGAGGTTAAGGTAAACTTAAAGTCTACCTTATAAGAAGTTACAATCTGTTGTATTCTATTAGAGTAGTTTGTTACTGCCATCATTATCAAAAAGTTAAAAATTTAGACAGTTATAGCAACGTGACAGTGACAGTGACAGTGACAGCTGTAAAAAATATACTAGAAATACAACTATAAGGATGACTTCAACTGACTAACTATCTGACAAAGGGGGCTATACACTCACAATAAATATGTAAACTCATCTCTGTGGTTATCAGATAATGGAACACATAAATTCTCTTAAACTGTGTACTTCTATTATCTCTTTCCCACACTTTCCAACATTTTCATATGTGCTTTGTTCTTACACTCCCATTTAGTTTCTCATTTGAAAATATACTGCTTTGTTTCTTACACTCACATTGTGATAAATGTCATTTATGTGGGTGATTCTTGTGGTTTAGTTTCTGATAGTCCAGTTGCAAAATTGAAATTTGATACAGCCACTGCTGACTGTATATTCTTTAGTTTATAATTACACTAGGCTAACTTGTGTGAGCTATATTTATAGGGGGGCACAATTTACTCATTCTTGCACGCGATCTTGGACAATACATACAACTTGGAACTACAATAGATGATGCTATTGGTGAGGCATATGACAAAACAGCAAAATGGCTTGGACTAGATTTGAGGAGAAGTGGTGGTCCTGCTATTGAGAAGCTTGCTAAGGAGGGAAATGCTGAATCAGTCAAGTTTTCTGTAAGTTAGCTTCACAATCTTATATTCCTCTACCCTAGCTTGTGATCATTGCCTTAGGTTGAATATTTCTGACATTGCTTTGGCAGATGTATTGCTTCTAGTGGAGATTTAAGTTTATTACTTTGTCATTCTAGATTCCAATGAAGCAGCACAAAGATTGCAACTTCTCCTATGCTGGTCTTAAAACCCAAGTACGGCTGGCAATTGAGTCCAAAAAGATGTAAGTAAATATTTTTGTTCATAGATTTGTTATCTTTTAAGTAAATACATGGAACAACTTGATAGACTGTTTATCCCATATGTTGTCACATTCTGTTTAGTGTTATCTTTTATTTTTCTCACTGTCAGATCATTGCTAATACTATATTATTGTAGATGTAACATTCACCTACAGAATACCTAAATGATTCATCTTTTTCATATTGCAATGCAAAATACAAGAAGTATTTTCGTTAGCTTTGGTAGAATTAAATTATGCAGACATCTTTTTATTTTTATTTTTGCCTACTCACGAGTATATGAATATGGACAATTGGCAGTGATGCCCAAATTCCAATCTCTTCGGCAAGTAATGAAGATAAACTGTCTCGGGCTGATATTGCTGCTTCTTTTCAGGTTTGTTATACTTTCGTGCAGTTTGTAGATTGCGAGTGTATCCTTTCAAGTTTAGTTAATATACTCCGGATTAAAATTTCCTCATCCTCTTTTTCATTCCCCTTTAACCCATTTTTTTTTAGTATGTCATATAGCTATTATCTATTTCAATTGTCTACATGTTAAGCAGCGAATTGCTGTGTTACATCTTGAAGAAAGGTGTGAACGAGCAATACAGTGGGCATTGAAGATGGAGCCTTCTATAAGACACTTGGTAGTTTGGAATCTAAATGTCGTTGGGTTCAATAACATCAATGTTTCTTTCTATTAAAAAATCTAAATGCCATTTCTTGTCCTTTTTGTTGTAGGTTGTCTCTGGTGGTGTTGCATCAAATCAATTTGTCCGAGCCCGGCTTGATATGGTTGTGAAAAAGAATGGCCTGCAACTTTTATGCCCTCCTCCTCGGCTCTGTACTGATAATGGTAATAATTTATTCTTAACTTTGCTTTTTTTGTTAAAGATAACTCTATCAATGTCGTGGTTCATTTAAAATTTAACTATCCGAAGTCAGAATAAGCAAGGGTTGTATTACACAACCGAATAAAATATTGGCCATATTATAATAGTATAGAGAGAGTAACTGAGAAAAACAAAAATATTATGCTCTCATGCAAAGAAATCAGAGTTGCTCTTTAGCTTGATCTCAGAAGGAGGTGATCATGGTTGCTCTTGTAAAAGTAATGGCACACGATTCAAGTGTGACCATGGTCGCAAAATTGGTCACAACATTGATTGCGATTATGCTCTGCATTGTTGACCCGAAAAACAACTAAAGGGGTGAACTTTTCTCCTATCCATTCCCCTGCATAGTTTGTTGCTGCAGAATATGCTTCCTCTCACAACATGCCTTCAACAATCTTCAATGATTTCCTATAATGGTATGGGGACAGTCAAGCCTCTAGTTCCATTGTTTCTGTTAACACACCCCAATAATTCTTTTGTTGACATCTTTTACGCTTTGGGCCCTAGGTCCTTTATTCTGGGACCATCGACTATATATTTGGTAACAAATATTTTTTTTCTTCTCTTTCTACTTTTGGTTATTTACCTATTGCATGGCAAATGATTCTTAAACAGTTTTGGGATGTTTGTCCATCCTCTTCACACTTCTTGCTATTTATAATGTCCTTGGGGTTCCCTTTAATCTATCGTCCATCAGTAAACTTACAAGGTCTCCTAATTGTGTCATTTATCTTACTAAAGATTCTATTTACTTGTGGAACTGGAGGAGGGAACAAACAATTGGCTTTAAATGTGAGTCACATTTCCTTTATCAGTTGATCAGGGCTTCTTTTGTTTGATCAACGGTAGCATTCCCACTCCTTATTAATGCTCAATTAGGAAATCCTAGTCTTGTTTAATTGAAACAATTAAACCCTAGTCTTTCCAAATTAGAATCTGCCTTGTGATTCATGTCCAAGATAGTCAAAATCGACATCTTACTCAAGATCAAAACGAGAAGTATGGATCCTAAATCAGGAGATTATAACACAGATCATAAGATCCTACAATATTTATGAATTTCATACATGCTTTAGCTTGAGAGGGAGCATTAGAATCTTTTAGGTATATGTTAGAATCCAATAGATAAAGTAACAGTAACAGGTGATATTAGGATCAATTAGATTGATTCTATATTTATGTTATTAGAATAAAATAGGGTAACTGAATATTCTTTATTTATGCTTTCTCCCCTATAAATTACATAGCTTCAATGTGGTCCAATTGCACGGAATTCATCAAATGCCTTCTCGGTTTCTCTCTTCTGTAAAACTCCTTTATTTCTTCTTTGGATTTTGTGTCCATTCCCTAGACTATTGGTGATGCCATGACTGATCACAATTGGCCATGGTAGTAGAAATGGCTGCGTTGGAAGCAGGTAACACATGGGAATCTGCCACTTTCTTCCTAACAAATCTTCTGTTGGGTCTCGGTGGGTCTAAAGAGTCAATATAGCACTAGAGCGTTCTTGGTATCTAAGGATTATACTCAATTTTTTGTAGTTAATTGGGTAACACTTTTTTCCTGGTAGCCAAAAATCACCTCTATTTGTCCTTTTCTTGCTATGGTTGTTATTCATCATAGGCCCCTTCATCAGTTGGATATGTAGAATGTTTTTCATCATGGTGAGTTGCAAGAAGAGGTGTATATGGATCAACCACCTGCTCCTACAGTCTCCGGGGACTTACATCATGTATGTAGTCTTCGCTGCTCTCTTTATGCTTTAAAGCAATCTCTTTGGGCATGGTTTGGTAGTTCTGATTCAGTTTTGTATGACTTCTTGTTTACCCAGTCTTTCACCTCCCTTCTCCATCTGGACTCTACATCTATCCTTGAGCGCTTGGATTGAGTGCAAAATAGCCAAGTGGTATCACATTTTCTTCTGGACACTCGTGGATAAAAGAAGTTTGTCCATGGGAATAAGATTGGATGATTGAAATATTTGAATACTAACAATTAAATTTATGAGAGTAGTCAACTATATTATCAGGAGTAGTTTACCCAATGTGCCATCTAGCAACGAAGTGGGTTGGAGGAAAAGGCCAAAGTATTGGACGCTTTAAGATTTAAATAATTAAATTCAAGCACATCAAGGAGAATCGGTGAACAACAATATAGAAATATTTGTTCTGAAAATTAAATACAAGAAAGAAGTGGACTTAAAATGTGGTACTAAATTAGCAATTAATGGATCAAACTGCATCATATTATTTAGAAATCATATTTCCGTTGAGGGGAAACAAGTACCAATCAAACTTGCATTAATCCATGTGGAATGGAATTGACGAACTGTATAGATGAAATCTAGTGCCAGTCTTTCCCCACATTCGGTCCCCTTGATGCGCTTCATGAAGATACAGAAAAAACACTCCATTTCTCATTTGTAATATTTCAATTCTCTCCTTTGTAGATATTTTGGCAATCCAAAATTAGTTCTTGCATGAATTTTCATTTCGTTTATCTATCTTTTTTTTATCTAATGTTTAAAAAAGAAGATTAGGATGGTACTAATTCTAATTCAATATGGACAAGTTTGTTTATGGTTCATGAAAGTTATTAGCTTGCTTTTTGAACTGAACAGGTGTAATGATTGCTTGGACTGGTATTGAGCATTTCCGCATGGGAAGATATGACCCTCCTCCGCCTGCCGAAGAACCCGAAGACTTTGTGGTGTGTTTTCCTGAACATTGACAAATATAAATTTTGATTAAAGCTCTTCTATATAAGCTGAATTTGCTTTCCTATTATGATTCCCTGGATGGATTTGGATGATAATTTGTTAGCTTAAATATGTTTCTAGTTTTTATAAAATGAGTGAGTTTTGATCTTGGTCCTACATCATCCCTGAAAAATTTAAAATTTGTAAAACTATGATTTATTTCAGTATGATATACGTCCAAGGTGGCCGCTGGGAGAAGAATATGCTGAAGGAAAAAGTGAAGCACGTTCCTTAAGAACCGCCCGAATTCATCCATCTCTTACATCTATAATTCAAGCATCATTGCAACAGTGACACTGCTTGAACTTCCATGTTGCTTCAGCCCCTGTATGAAGAAGCTTTGCAGGACAAGCCTCGCTTTCCGTGGCCGAATTTTCAAAATTACGTGAAAAAAGTGTCCAAATTGTTGCTTTGCTGTGGAAATTGGTCTTTGGCATCGAGCAGTCTCTGGAGAGATTCCAGAAAAGCAATCACAGCGATGAGAAACATTATAATGATGGTTGGTAGAAGTGAATATAGGAATGAGGTGGAACAGATAGATTATGCTGTAAACAAAATTTTACAACTTAGAGTAAAAAAAGGCAAGGAAATTCTGCATGTAAGTCTTGTGCTTTAGGCAATCTGTAAATCTGATAGGTCACATGTATTATTTATTTCATCGACCAAGTGGTGATATGTTTAGGTTTTCATCTTTCACATCCACAGTTTCCATTATTTAATCTCTCACCATGCATGTCAAAACTGTTGCTGATAACTTCTGTGTAATTCTTGACATACTCCTTGTATATTATGATTTTGGAAGTTTGGCTTCATAGCATTCTTTCAGATTCTTACGCTGCATTAGAATAAAATAGTGTTCACTTCGTTCAATTTAAGTTTTATTTTTTTTTAAATGTGCATGATATTGTTTTAAAGTTTAGATAACTATTTATACTTTTAGATAAATATTTTATTTATATGGTTTTGGTGATGAAGGTATATTTTTTAAACAAAATATTATCATAATTTTTTTGTATTATATTGATGCAATCATCAATATTAATAGACTTAAAGACATAAATGATTGTAATGAAATTATTAATTTTATTACATCTTTAATTTTGATAGATGCTAATAAATATTTTTTTTCTCACTGTTATGCATATAAATATTCTAAATTTATGAATATTTTTTTATCAATGCTAATATATATATATATATATATATATATGGGCGGACGTAATTTTTCTAGCTTTTAATTGAGTGCATAATCTAAATATTGGCACTGTAAGTTATGAGAAAGTAAACTATAAATATAAAAAATCTTAATAAAAACATAAAATCACATTTGGAATCACTGATTTTGATTTTTTTTGTGTAAATATGTTTTTATCTACATATTCTTGAATTACTTAAATAAGACATTAAAAAAAACACATAATCATAAATATTTCATATAAATGTAATATTTATACATCTCTTCCGTTCCTATTCATAAATATTATTTTGAAATTTCCTTTTCTCTGCTTGTAAGATTTTTTTTTAATTATCCGTTTTGTTGATTATTTTCTTTTTATAAAATATTCTTATTTATTTTAGTTAAAAAATAATAAATATTATGAATCATCTCTTTCAAACACTGGAGAATTAAAGAATTCAGTTTCAAATTAAAAGTTCATTAGTATCTCTTTACACATTAATTATTTAAGGATAATTTTGAAAATAAAAAGTTACACACAGTTAATGACGCTAACAAATCAATTGACTAACTTTTTTGATAAATATAAATAAATTATCAACATCTTATATTTAAGAATAAAAAATATTAAACTTCATATTGCTCAGATTCTAATCCGGTACAAATTACCATTTTTAATTAAATTACACTGGAATTCAAATTTAACGTTTTAAAATCAATTTAATTCAACGTAAACATTTTTTTCTCATGCTTAATTTAAAAAACTACATAAATTTATGAAATTATCATAGCAAAAGTATTTTATTAGGATGCATATCAGTTTTATTTATAAGTAATTTTAATTCAATTTTGACTGAAATTTATTTTCTGATGTTAATATTTATTAATATTATTGCAATCTTATGGTTCTTTAATAAAATTTACTTTTGTAATTTTTTTTTATCCAATAAAAATCACTTTTAGAACGATTTAGCTTAAGCTTTGAAGACACTAATTATGAAGATTATAAAATTTTATTTAAATTTTATTGACTTCATAAAAAAAAGCAAGTTATTTTCTATTTGCTTGCTGTTAAGAAATTATGAAAAACAAAACAACCTGCTAAAGAACACAGCACAATCTCACCCTAACCTCACTCCATTCATGCCGTTACCAGAAAACTACCCACACTTCATCTTCTTCGCTAACGGTAACGGTAAGCCCCTTCTTCTTCTTCTCTCACTCTCTCTATCAACCCTAACTCATTTCAATCCTTCATTATCATGCACACATAAACTTTTGTTTGTTCCCACTTCTTATATCTATATATCTATCCATCTATCTATATATATATATATATATATATATATATATGTATAACTCGACACTGAATATTATTGCCTTTCAATAACTCCAGATAAAAATAAGAAGATTAAAAGCCTTCAATTGTTGATTCTTTATGTTATTATTGCATAATGTGTGGTGCCATGTTAATGTCAGTGAACAAGCACTGTGAGTTACTTTCATAGATTATTGTGAAGCCATGTTTATTGGGTTTGCCAACTAATTCAGATTCTGATACCCTCAACAACAACCCCACTTTGGCATCCTCAAAAATTGTTGTACCTTGTTCCTGTAAGAGAACAAGCACTGAAACTTACTTTCATAGATCACTGGCAAACCATGTTTATCCTGTTTGTCAACAAACTCAGATTCAGACACCCTTTAAAAATCCCACTTTTAGGTCTGCTTTGTTGTTTGCATACTCGTTCCTTGTCTCCTTTTGTAAAACCCATCAATTGGAACACCTCCCACAGCTTCGTTCGAAACAACCCTCTCCTTTCTCTCTTGGAAAGGTGCCAGTCCTTACTCCAGTTAAAGCAAATCCAGGCCCAGATGATCCTGACCGGCTTGATTGACGACAGCTTTGCCGCAAGTCGCCTTGTTACGTTCTGTGCTTTATCTGAATCGCAGGCCCTTGAGTATTGTACCAAGATCTTGTATTGGATCCGAGAACCAAATGTATTTTCTTGGAATGTGACAATTAGGGGATTTGTGGAAAGCGGGGACTTAGAAGGAGCTGTTTTGTTGTACAAGAGAATGTTGCAATGTGGTGTTAAACCAGATAATCATACTTGTCTTTTCTTGCTCAGGGCTTGTTCTTTCCCATCTATGAATTTTGTTGGTTATACTGTACTTGGGCATGTATTGAAGTTTGGTTTTGAATTTGATATATTTGTGCACAATGCATCAATAACTATGCTACTCTCATATGGAGAGTTGAAGGCAGCTTATGATGTGTTCAATAATGGTTGTGCGAGAGACTTGGTAACATGGAATGCCATGATTACGGGATGTGCTAGAAGAGGACTAGCTAATGAGGCTAGAAATCTCTATCAGGAAATGATGGCAGATAAAGTGAAACCAGATGGGATTACAATGATTGGGATAATTTCTTCTTGTTCTCAACTGCAGGATTTGAATCTCGGCAGAAAATTTCATCTTTATGTCAAAGAACATGGCCTTGAGTTGACAATCCCACTCAGTAATGCACTTATGGACATGTATGTCAAGTGTGGAGACCTGCTGGCAGCACGAATTCTATTTGACAACATGGCACATAAGACCCTTGTTTCATGGACTACAATGATTTTGGGATATGCCAGATTTGGTTTTCTAGATGTTGCCCGGGAGCTTTTGTATAAAATTCCAGAAAACAGTATCGTGCCTTGGAATGCAATTATTGGTGGCTGTGTCCAAGCTAAGAATAGTAAAGAGGCATTGGCTCTGTTCCATGAAATGCAAATTAAGAAAATCAAACCTGATAAAGTTACTATGGTTAACTGTTTGTCTGCATGCTCACAACTAGGAGCACTTGATGTAGGAATATGGATTCATCATTATATTAAAAGGCATAGTATTTCTCTTGATGTTGTCTTGGGCACTGCACTAGTTGACATGTATGCCAAGTGTGGAAATATTGCAAGGGCTCTCGAGGTTTTCCAAGAGGTTCCTCAAAGAAATTGTTTGACCTGGACTGCCATTATTTGTGGTTTAGCACTTCATGGGAATGCCTGGGATGCTATATCCTATTTCTCAGAAATGATCCGTTGTGGCTTGAGACCTGATGAGATCACTTTTCTTGGTGTCTTATCAGCTTGTTGTCATGGAGGTTTAGTTGAAGAAGGCCGAAAATATTTTTCCCAAATGAGCTTTAGTTTTAATATAACCCCTCAGCTTAAACACTACTCGTGCATGGTGGATCTTTTAGGAAGGGCTGGTTATTTGGAGGAAGCAGAAGAGCTTATTAGAAATATGCCGATAGTAGCAGATGCTGCAGTGTGGGGTGCTTTATTCTTTGCATGTCGAGTTCATGGTAATGTTTTAATAGGAGAAAGGGCAGCTTTGAAACTTCTTGAGATGGATCCTCAAGATAGTGGTATTTATGTTTTGCTTGCTACTATGTACAGTGAGGCAAAAATGTGGAAGGAGGCAAGGAACGCAAGGAATATAATGAAGGAGAGAGGAGTAGAAAAGACACCTGGTTGCAGCTCAATTGAAATCAATGGCATTGTGCAAGAGTTTTTGGCGAAGGATGTCTTACATCCACAGTCTGAATGGATTTATGAATGCCTGGTTTCATTGACAAAGCAACTGGAGTTTCTTGTATTTACATGTGACGTTCCTGCTTATGGAGATGAATTTTTTTCCTAAACTTGTCAGTTTGTTTTCTCTATTTCTTCTGTTCATTTAATTACACTCGTCCTTGGATAGCCTTTATCTATTTTTCATTCTATCAAGGGTATCCTACCTTAGAAAATATATGTAAATAACACGAAGATGTATTTCTCCCATCATGCATCTTCTTACTGATTTTTCAATCTCCTTATGGCCCTTCATATAACTCGTAAGTTTATTACAGAGGGATACAGAGTACGTATTTTATTATTATTTGTGGCTCTATTTCATTGTCTTAGTTGAAAAAATTGAAGACTTCTTATTTACATCATCAAATATTCTGTTAGCCACCCACATGTTCACTGTATTCTCTTCACCTGTATGGATTTAATTATGCTTCATTCAAACTGCTTGCATCAAGTTAAAGACAGCAGCCATTCTCTAAATTGTGTCAAATATTATACATTGCTAAACAGGATCGGTATTCACTCTCTCCCAGTGTTGGAAGTTGCATGAGATCCCCTTTTCCTTCATTTTTTATTAAGCATTCTACTTTGATGAAGACATTATCACAAGAAAAGTGTGAATGTCCACGCTCCATTGCTGTGGCTTTGGAGATTAAACACTATGTAACATATGATTTTAATAGGTTGGATTATCATATTATTTTTACGTGTTTACCCCTAGTTATTGTCCCTGCTTAAAGTTTCCTCCTTATGATGGTCAATTCTCGTATGCAACTCATGGCTTGGTTGTGATCTGTTATCATTTCAAATCTTTAACGTGATCAATGATTAATCTGCCAATATGATTTCTATTATAAGATTGTTCAAGACTAACTTTTATGATTCTCCATTACAAAAAAAGTCATACCGTACAGAACCAGAACCAACTATGGTAATCATTAATTAGAAAATTGATTCCAATGATGTAATGTACATTTTGGAGATTACTTGCATAGATTGAGGTGTTGGACTCCTACGTTAAATGACTTCATGACTTGGTTCTACTTCTAGACTCTACTGGATGAAGAGGTCAAGTTAAAGAAATTCTGAATACTTAATGTATAAAACTATTAGCTCTTGTATATTGTACTTTGATCATGCTTGCATTTGAAAGCATGATTTTATCTTATTAATATACTGCATCAACAAGACAAAATAAAATGATATTAGTTTAAAACATTTGTCCAAATCCAATTGCTGACGCTTTCTATTTCTGTCTCTGGGTTTCATATATATTTCTTCCAGACATGATTCACATGTATCTCCTCATGTTTGCTTCCCTCGCTGTTTAGTTTTTAGGTTTTTTTCCTGCTGCTTCTTACTTTCTTTTAATATTAATATCAACAACTAATTTGTTCTGCTGTTTCTGGCTCAGGAGGAGTAGGCAGGAGTTGATATTGTAAATTCTGTCTTGAAATTGACCAGAGCAAGTCAGCGCTGGAAAGGTCATCTGTGTATCACTGCCAAAGTGAACACCTGTAAAATGGTATGGTGGGCAAAATCTTTGGTTGCTGCTACTGCCCCAGATCCCTTTTACTTGCGAATTGGAATGAACCATTGAAGTTTACTTACAGTTATCTGTTCAATGACAAGCTTCACACAAAGAGTTACCAAGAACTGCTCGATTTCACCTTGTGAGTTCCCATCAGGAGGTTTATGAATCATGTGATGATTCTTTTGCACTGGTTGATGCTCTTCTAGCTGATCGCAATAACCTGCTGGAACATCATTCATCACTGTGCATGCAGACCGTCTTTTGTCAGAAAAGGGATGGCTATACATGGTCATCCTCTCACTACAAACAATCCTTCTTATGCCATCAAATGAGAAAGAAAGGAAATGCTTCTAAGATTGTAGTCTAAAGATCCACAGAGGAAGAAAGACTCCATATCATAAGAGGAGAACCAGAAATAAGGTTCAGAAGTCATACTGATTTGTTGACAGTTTTTAGTAGTTTTATTTGTTAACAGTTTTTAGCAGTTTTTAATTTTTATTAAGCAGTTACTAGCAGGAGCAGAAAATAGGGGAAGAGTAGGAGGAAAAGGGATTGGACAGTAGTTATTTTGGGGAAGGGAGAGACCAAGGTGTCGGTGTCTTGGAAGATGTTTATTGTATTGAAATGAATCAATGATATTCATTGTCCTAATGTAATTTCGTATTTCTGTACCAGTTTCCATTGAATAAAATCCAGTCCTTATTCCTATACCAGTTGGTGTTTATCAGAAGAAAGTCTCCATATAATCAAGTTCTGGCAGGATTTCGATCCTGAAGGGGATGAACCAGACCAATCTACTTCTGGGTTCATAGGCTCCTTGCTTACACAAATTCCTCTACTTTCATTTTGTAGAGGCACCACTAGTGACAAATGGTGTTGAATGAGAAAGCAAATGATTTCTGATATTAGGATGTTTTGTCCTGACAATTTGTATGTTTTGCATTGCCATGGCATTCAGATTGGCTCGTAAATATAACCAATTCTTACCTTGTTAGCTGAGGTCAGCTATATGGATCAATTGACACCATCAACAAAAACCACTTTTAGCAAGGTCATTCTCAGTAGTTTCTTGTAATATTTTCTTTGCCTTTTCATTCCATTTAATTTAATTACATTATCTTCCATTTGATCTACTTCTCTTTACTACCTCTCTATTTTGACATTTGTTTAAGATTCAATTGTTCTCTTGGCCAGATGCTACAAATTGTTAATGTTTAAAACTTGTCATTTGTGTTAAAACATCTATTTCCTCATTTTTCCTTCCCTGTATTGTTCATTTTTTAGAGTATGTTCCTGCTGCTACATGTTACTTTTATTTAATGTTAATGTCAACAACTAAATAGATAATATGTTTGATTTTAATGATTAATGGAGAAAGAATAAAAGAAAAACATTCTGATCAACATTGAGGTTGAATAGATTGTTTGATGTATGCCAGTGGTTTGAGTCACATGTATGTGTTTCCTGGGTTTAGGGTTTTAGGTTGAGAAGAGGTTTGATCTGGGAAAAATGTGTTCTGTTTTTATTTGCTTTCACTTTTAATTGTATAAATGTTACCATGCTTTCACTTTGTTTCCCATGTTCAAAAGTTTGTACAAGTAACATGAAATATTAAAAAGTTGCTCATTTTGTCTCGTATAGAAACTATTGAGAACAAAAATTAAAGTGAAAATAATGTTATATTTTTTACTGAAAATGTAATTGAAAATATTTTCTAAAACTGAATGGTCCCTTGATTTACCGCATTTCTGTATACTGGATGTGTACAGTGTCATTGACACTAATACACTCTAAAGTATGAATTGACTTTTGCAAATCTCTGTTCACTTCTCTTCAATAAAAAGTCCATTAGTATGTAATGAGTAAAATTGGTATAAATATTTGTCCTCTCAATATATATTTTTAATTGTTTTGCTTTTTTGATACAGAGATGTCGATTATAGTACGTAGAGGCATCCGTAGCATGCCAACACTAAATGCAGCAAAAGTATCTGCTGCTATGCTAGAGAAAGGCCAAAGTCGTGTCATAGATGATTCACTTACCACTTATTCGAGAAAGAGAAAAGCTAAAGGCAAGTCATATTTATTTTTATCTTTCTTTCTTAAATCTGTGTTTGTTTAGTGTTGTTTCTTTTGTCCCACAATTTTATATTTTATTTCAATGATTTTCAGCTGTGTATGAAAGTAATGTAAATGTAGGAGTTCTCTTTTCAGAGTGGCGTCTAATTTTACTAAGTTTTGTTTCAAGCATTCATAGAACATGGTCATGATTCAAAGGTTTTGAAGGACTGTTGGTTTTCTGTTTAGTTGTAGTTGGAGTGTTGGTTTTCTTAATAGGACACTCAAAGAATGATACCCTTTTGAATATCTATCTTCATTCTTAACAAGTTTGGTGGAAAAGAACTTTCTTTCTCTAAAAAAGGAATAAGTTGTTGCATCACATCACTAGTTGCTTTATCTATAGGGAATGGAAAAATGAAATGACTTTTCATTCATGAATAAGTGTAATCCTTGATGAAAAAGAGGATATTTAGTGAGCATTATGCATTTACTTTTCAATGTTAGTGATGGTTGTTGAGAGTCATACTCTTGGCAAACTTAATTAAATTTCAATAGGTATTTCATCAATCAAGTGAGGAAATTCAAACAATAAGGGAGATATTGATTTTGACTTTCACTCTCCATTCTCAACTTTTGATATTGAAGAACAAGGAAGTGAAGGATAAGGAAAGAGAGTAAGAAGAATATGATGTTTTTTACGATTCTTCTCACTATTATATTTCCAATTCACGAATCTCCTTCCTGTCATTTTTGTGTGCTTGCATGATGCTTCGAAGTTTTCTACATGCTACTATGTTGTGTTATCTTATTTACCTTTTCTTTGTTGCAATGCTGAAATGGAGTGCAAGAGTAAAGCCACTACTAATAATATGCGAGTTTTAAACTCTAGCTATGTTGAGTGATTTTGAATAGTTTGGGTTCATAGTTTAACAAACCTTGGTGGTCGCGCTGGATGTAGGAAGTGTTGTGGCGGTGGCGTTGGAGGTGGGGGTTATTGTGATGGTGGCGCCGAAGGTAGGGAGCTCCTGTGGTGGAAGTTGGAGGTAAGAGTTGCTGTAACGGTGGAAGTTGGAGGTGGGGTGCTCAGTGGAAAAGATGAAGAAGAGATAAAATTATAATTTCACTTCTTCTACTATAAATGTGCATGAAGAAGGCATGGAGGTGCAGGAAGAAATTGCCCAAGCATTGAGTAGCTATTTTGTAGTCTAATGAAGCTAGTAAAGATATGGCTATTATTTTCTGAACCCTTATAGTTTGTTCTTATATCTCTTTATTAGATGTGAAAAAGTCTAAATTGCACCAGAAGAACAATGAAGTGGTCGTAGTTAAAGTAGTAACAAGTGAAGCTAAAGGGCTTGTGTAGGAGCAAGTGTTTAAGACTTTCATAAGTTACTGAATAATGAATGATAATTGTTCTAATGATATGAGAATGAAGGCTTACACATGGAGAAGGAACGGAGAGAAAGGCAATTGCTTCCTGCACCCGATCAATTGCGACTGACACCCGACATATTTTTAAAAATCCTACTATGCCCTTGTCTTCTTCACTTTTGAAAACATTGAATGGTGAGGTAGAGGAAGTTCATGGTTGTGTGAAGCTTTGCTTTGAGCTGCAAAAGAGGATGTTACATTCATTGTTGTGCACGAACATTCAGTGTAAGCTTCGTTTGCCAAGTTAATGAGGTAAGTAATCCATTTTCGGTCGTTTCTGGTTTTTGTTCGAGCTTAGCTGGTCCTGGATATCGGAATCCGGAATTCTGTTTTTTTGACTACGGATATTAATATCCAGAAGTGTGGATCTTTGCTTCCGGACGCTCATATCCGTAGTTCATCATTGCCTTACGGAGGTACATATCCGGAACTAGTTTATGCAATCCGGATATATATATATATATATATATATATATATATATATATATATATATATATATA
>Ga0123342_1001676_pt1 | contig 37313 bp, 13 predicted proteins | sample Turbeawhitnodule_FD_89960 | JGI IMG/M metagenome (GOLD analysis project Ga0123342, IMG submission 89960) | Root nodule microbial communities of legume samples collected from Mexico - Turtle bean Mexico white nodule | ecosystem: Host-associated > Plants > Roots > Nodule | place: Mexico: Nepantla...
AATTAGCAACCAAAGTTTTAACTACCAATTATTTAGATTCTAAATTTGGTAGCAAAAACCTTGGTTTCTAATTAGATACCAATTTAGAAACCATTTAACAATAATAGAAACTAATTTAGAAACCAAAAATTTATTTAGTCTTTAAAATGGTCTTTAATTTAGTCACTATAGCAACTAATTATTTTTTGTCTCTAAAATTGGTTTCTATTTCATGATTTTTTTGTAGTGTATATTTGTAATGTAAAACTATACTTTCAAAATTTTAGAGAATTTAGTTATAAAATATATTATAACTATGTAGTTTTAATTATTTATTTATAAATAGATTTAATTATATTTATTTATTGAATTTTAAAAAATTTGGAGTTTTTATTGAGGTTATACAATAAATCTTTGGAATTTAATTAAGGTTAAACCAACATCCGTTTTTTTTTTAAATCTTAGAGTAAACTTTTCGAACTTACTAAAAGTTAACAAAACTTCTATTTTTTTGCTGAGATTTTAGAATAAACCTTTAGAATTTAACAAAGGTTAAAAACCTCTGTTATTTTGCTGAGGTTTTAAAATAAACCTTTGGAATTTAACGAAGGTTAAAAAAACCTTCATTGTTTTGCTGAAGTTTTAAAATAAACCTTTGAAATTTACCGAAGGTTAAAAACCTATGTTATTTTGCTGAGGTTTTAGAATAACCTTTGGAACTTAACTAAGGTTAAAAAAATCTCTATTAATTAAATCAATTTCTAGGGTTATATTAACCTCTACTAAATAACCTCCGTTAAAACTTTTTTTTTTCTTGTAGTGAAACATCATCTTATAAGCTGGTTTTGTAAAGTTGAGTTAGACTCACATCGACTATAAATAGAAATATTTCATAATATATATAATTGTGTAAACCTCATCTTATAAATTGGTTTTGAAAGGTTGACTTAAACTTAAAAATTTATTTCTTAATATTAGTAAATATCCATTTATTCTTATTCTTGACTAAGATTTTAGATAATTTTATTAAATTTCTCTACTAATAATTAATAAATTCTATAACCCATATAAATTACATTATCTATTAATTGAAAATCATACTACCAATACATAAAGTAAAAAAAAAACAGGAATTGAAATGAAGAGAGTATTTTTCACTTCTTAGAACTTACTTGTCATCATAGGCTGGAATTCCCCAACACTCATCATGAAATTCTATGTAAGCATTATCTGCGTATAAAAACCCTAGATCAGTTTATTCAGGAAATCATGTACACAATTCTATGTTTTTGGACCATTATTATGAAAAAGTTACCCAAGAATGTACCCAAATATCATAAATTTACAATAATTTATATACTATATTCAGTCAACAAAGTTACATTAATTGTTTAATATTTTCGTAAAATTGGCTAGTATGATTGCAAAAATTAAAATATTAAGCATGTTGATTTGAAAGAAAAGTATAGAGTGGAAAATTGAGGGTGCAAAGAGCAATTTTCTTAATTGAGTGACAAAGAAAGTGACAGAAATTGACAATTTTCGTAAAGTCTCTCTCCTATTTTATTTTGCATTACTCATGAAGAGAAAAAACACCGAAAAAATGATGATTTTTAAATTATTTCTCACTCGTCATTATAAGAATTAATCATATTCGTGTCAAAGTAACATTATTTTAATATTTAAAGTCAAATGTTTTAGAAAAATATTATTTTATCGAAACAGTATTTTACATTTTATAATATAAAAAACTATTAATGTATAAATAAATTTGCAATTATTTAGTTTTAGTTAATTTATTAATTTTTTAAAATAACATTTTTTTCTTTATTTTGATCACATTTTCTCATCAAACTACGAGTATATTTTTTATTTTTTATTTTCATTATTGGCAATCGAACATACCTTAGATAGAACTAAATAGATGGAAGTAGAACCTCTAAATGTGGAGACAAAAAATTCAAAACTGTAGAGAACTAGAATAATAAGTGGTATAATTTGGTAATTATTTTTATTATAATTAATTCTAACAATATTTGCTACATTTATTACATGGGCTAAGTTGGTGTTTTACACTTCAACCACTCAACTGAAATAAAATGTTGTGACTTTGTTGACCACAGTGGTGCAATTTTATTATCACCTCTAACAGCAATTAATTAAGTTAAGCAGCACAAAATATCCAAATTTGTAGCCATGATTTTACATTATTGATATTGAAGTGAAAACAACCTATTCTACTGAAGTTGTTGAATCTTGGTTATAAAATAATAGAGCTTTAGGTAGAAGGACTTGCTTTCAGATTAAATTTTTTTGTTTTATTTATCCCATCAAATAATCGTATCCCCCAACAAAATGGTTAGACATTTTAGTCAAAAAAAGTGACAAGACCAAAGTGCAAAAAAATGTATTTATTGTCACATTTCATTGTTAGGTTTTCTCTTCATCAACTTTTTCTTATAAAAATTAAATATATCTTGTTATAAGAAAAAAATAATTTTTATCTATCCTACAAAACATTGAAATTCGTGATTATTTGTAATAAAAAAACTAGTAAAATAGATTATTATGAATTTTTTTTATCTGATAAATATATTTTTATATAAACTCATTCCAATAGTTTTTTTACTATAGATATTTAAAATTCTAAAATTTGAATTAGAGATAAATACTATTTTTTTTCAAAAAATATATTTAACCATTATAAAGATAAAAAGAATAAAACTTATCTCAATTTCACACAATTATGAAGATAAATAAATTGATTTTGGGTATATTTAAGAAGTTTTATATGTTTTATTGAAAAAGAAAAAAAACAAGGCCTCTATAGAAGAGTAACAAATTAAATCAAAATTTGAAAAAATGTAAAAATAAAATAATTTATGACAAGATTTGAACATAGAATTTGGTACAAAATTGAAGTGTTTATATGAATACAAAATAAAAGTATTTTTGAGAGCTTTTTCTATATTCAAAATAACTTTTAATGAAAAAAAAAGCTCTTAAAAGTTCTAAAAAAACACTGGTGTCTGTGTGTATCCAAACATGCACTATGTGAACTGGAGTGAACCATGAAAATGATAAAATAAAGATGAGTTGGAAATGAAAGTGATGATACCACTGTTCTTGGTGATCCAGTTACATCGTTTGAACTCCCCGGGCTCAGTGGTGGTGGGTGGTGAAGTTGGTGGCTGGTGGTGGTGAAGAGGCTTAGAAGCTATTGAAGGTTCTCTTGCATGACGAGGTGAAATGAAACGCAGAGCCAGAGAAATCTTGTCATCGAGAGGAGTCAAAGAATCAGCCTGAGAAGAGTCGTTTGAGTTTTGTGACAGAGACAAGGATATGGAAGAGAGAGACAGAGAAGAAGAAGAAGTGCTTTTGTGAAGGCCAATGGGGTAGACTTTCTTGAGGTTTCTGGTGAAGAAGTTGTGGTTCACTGTTTTCTGCGTCTCTTTCACAGTCCTGCACTTCTCGAGAGCATGTCTTCGAACATTGGTTTTAGACATGGTGGGGAAGAGAAAAACAACGTTGTTGAAGGTGGGTGTTGGGGAGGGTTGGGAATGGGAATTAATGATAAAAATAGGGTTTTATAAAGAGATTGGTTGCTGTTGAAGGGTGATTTTCATGCAGAAGAAAGAAAGGATTTTGGGTCTTGGTTTTCAAGCAATGTTTGTTTACGATGGGAAACACATTTTATTGATAATGATGGTTTTGTCTTTGGCCCACGCAGATATACCAAATGTTGAGATTACCACTGCATCTGCCATGGATCAAACACCAGAGAAGAGAAGATAAACAAACAAAGAAAAAATTACAGAGACACATGATTTGGTAGGTGTGGGATAAGAAGAAAACAAATGATGCAACAAAAATCTATAACATCAATACAATGAAATTTATTATTAATAAAATTTATAACTAGTTTATAAATTGATGTTTATTTAGTATGGTTTTAGGTACTAGTTAATATAGATGTAAAATTGATAGATGTGATACTTAAAATATTGATAACTAATTATATATTAAATTAAAAAGTAATTTTTTTATTAATAATAGAAAGTAATTTTAATATTAATAATTTGTTTAATATTTAACTTAATTAATATAATAATTAATGATTTTAAAAAAATGTTTTTATTTAATGATATTTTAGTGTTTATTATATTTATATTTAATTGAATTTATATTTTTATGGCTAAAATATTGTATAACATAATCAATAATCAATTATATTATGTTTTGTAGTATTTTTATGTATGAAACAATAGTAGAAAATCTCATAATCAATTATGACAATATTTTTTTAAATTTAATCCTGTATTGTAAAAGATAAAATAAAATAAATATATTAAATTTATTTGTTTGCATTTTTCACTTCTAAACATCAAAATAAACTTTATGTTAATCAATAGTTGATTATATATAATTTGTTTTGTAATTCTTTTAATTAGAAAATAATAAAAGTAAATTGAATTCTTTTCTTCATTGCTTTTCTTTTCTTTATTAGGGTAATTTGAATTCTCACTTTCTTTTATTATTATTTTTTTCTCTTTACCAAAAGTACCACTTTTTACCGAAAACTCTAGATAGGAAAACTCCATTGAATTGTTCGTCGTCTCGTGAGAACAGGTTTTGATTAGACTGTCAATTATGTGGAGATTAAGATTGAGGCAACCATGGTTTCATAGTCAAACAATTTATTTAGCCTAATCATTCAACGTAATAAATGAGAAGATTTTTGCGGGATTTGAAAATGATGAGTACGAATTTAGCCGTTAAATCTTACGTAATTAATCAATATTAAAGCTTAAGTGAATGATAAATATTCCGAAATATAAGTATTGCAACTTTTTTATTATTTGAGTGTTCAATTATAAGTATGGTTTATAATGGGTTTACATGTAACATAAACATACGGACACTATACGAATATAGACATGATATACGCATTCGGACACGAAGATACGTAGAGACACAAATCTATATATTATATAATTATGAATTATATAAATTGACAATCAATATTTATATGTATGTTTCAGTATTTTTTTTGAAACAGGAAGATGTTTTTCATGACTGGTTCAAAAGAATTAGTTCTTTATTTTTATAATCATAATAAAAGTTTATACAATAAATTTGATTTTTTAAAAAATTATTTTATTTATTCTTTTTAAAATTGTGTTAGAACCGTGTTAGAATTTTCAGAAATCCAACAAATATTTTTTGAATTGAAAACTTCACCGATAAATGTCTTACGAATGTTGACACATATACATGTCACGTCATTTAAGAGAAGTGTCCGAATCTCATAGAATTTTGATAAGAAAAAGCAGGGATACAAAATATAAAAAATAGGAGCTATTTTTATTTGAAAGAGAGGTAAATATTGATGATTAAATCGAACTTAAATAAAAAGATATTTAAACGAAACAATATAATATTTTAATGTAACACTTCCACTACATGAAAAAGCAAATATAATTTTCAAAATTTAGTGTGAATGGATATTACTAGAGTAAGCTAAATTAATTCTAATGTTAAACAAAATATTTATAATTTTTTAGTAATGTATTTTATATAAAATCATTATAAATTTTAATATTATGTTGTAAAAAATCTATACATCCGTTAAGTAGATGCATGTGAAAAAATATTTCTAGAAAAATATATTGAAATTGACTTAACCAATTATAACAATATTAAATATATTTTTATTTAATAAGTTAATATCAATTTGACCTATATGATAGTATGATTATCTTATTTAATTTTATTAATTATTAATAAACATTTTTAAGCATCATCATAATAGATGCTATAATATTTTATTATTATTTTTAACTGAAAAAAATATGTTAATAGTTAGATGGACGTTATTTATATTTTAATTTTTTGATAAATTAATAAAATTATCTATATTTATTGAGATTAATAAAATATATTTTTAATATTTATTTAAGTTATTGTTGAAGTTAATTTATATATTATGAATCTGTGTCTTTGCAATAACAAATCATTCTTTTTATTTAAATGTATATATATAAAGATGACTACTCTTTAATTAAAAAAAAATCTCTCTCACTCTCTATATAAATCTCTTCACACTCATCTCATTCATCCACATTCATCTTCTTCATCCACATTATTCTCTTCATTTCCTTCATCTACGCACATATCCTTCATCCAAACTCATTTCTTCAACTCACAATTATCTTGTTCATCCACACTCATCTCCTGCATCAATGTTCATTGTCTTCATCCACACACATCTCCTTCATCCACGTTCTTCTCCTTATCTCCTTCATCCGCACTCATCTTCTTCATCCAATACAATTTTTTTTCAATTTTTTATATTTTATTTTGATGAAGATAAAACATTGTACACGAATTTTTTGTTTTTTTTAATTAGTGTCATTAGCATCAGCCAAATGATACAAATTAAATTAATATTAAAATTATATTTTATTCAGCTTCCCCTAAACTCTCAATATTTAGTCTTGCCATTAATACCCAAGTTTTAATCATAACAAACAAGGCAATTTGTGTGTGTCTAGTGTGTATACCTAATGTCAAATAGCACTAGATAGAAAGAAAAGATGATCAATTTTCAAAAATAAAACACAAGATCTTAACAAGATTCAAGACGAATTTGCAATAAAAATTTATCATAGAAGAATATATAAGTCAACAACAAGTGTATAAAGCGTCGTATGACTACTTTAAGAACAAACGCTTAAATTGTTAGAAGATGCTTTGCTCTCATTAAAAAAATTCATCAATAGATGAAAATACATATAAGTTTGAAGAACATAAGTTGATATAACCATGTTTGAAGAAAATATCAGAAAAAACGAATGTGTTAGACACAAGCAAATAATAGACTTATAAAATAATAGTAAACACATGCAGTGCTAAATGTTAAGCAAAAAAACATAGGAGTCTAAAAAAACGTCAACAACATATGACATATTCCCAATTAAATAAATCCATGTGTCCAATACAAGACACGTCATTGAAATGTTACATCATCTAAATTCTACGGGTTGTCTAAAAATATCTTTCAATAAAGATTATGACACATAGTACCCTTGATCAATGTGTGAAAGTTTAATTTGATATTAGCGATATAAAGGCATATAAGAGATAATGAGTATAGTTTCACCAACTCCTCATATTATAAAGCAAAGATTTATAGCAAAAAGTCGTGAATATTTGAAAAAGCTTTGACTTAAGATGTTCTGAAGCACACAATCTATACTGGTTCTTTTTGGACATTTATGTAAGGAAGAACTTTCATGTAAAAGAAAGATTACCACATATAAAAAAGACTATCACGTACGTGTATGAAATAAATGTGAAAAAAGTTTTAAGTACTGAAATAGTAATTAGTCTTTTAGATGAGTTAAATAGAGTGAGATCTTCATCATAAATTCTTAACTTTCACACAATAGTATCTTTAGAATCAAGGATCACATTATTTTATATATACTCAAGTGAGTGAACCTTGTAATCAAACAACTTATTTTTATTGTATCGCCTCTTTTTATAATTTTTCTTTAAGAGATTGAATTTAGGGAGAGTTCAACTGAATAACTTGGATAAACTTTGTGTACTTGAGTAGTTATGAGTGATTGAAAGTATGTATTGTCATAGTATATTATAAGTACAATTTTTTTTGTTGGTTATCACTTTTAAAAATGGTTGTTAAAATGATTATGAAGTCATAATACCATCCATATTAATATTTGATAAGCTTTTTGTAAAATTTGTTTTTCAAAAGTGTTTTACTCACTCTATTTGAACTTCCATATTTATAGCTAACATGTTGTTTATCTAAAAGAAGTTAGGTCTCGTCTTTATAGAAAACATGTTATTTATAGCTTTGATATTTAAACATGATTTCAAAAAGAAGTTAGGTCTCGTCTTTTATCTAGAGGATACCATTGGTTGTGAAAGTCAACATTGAAGGTTTTGTTAAAGAATGACCTGGTCATGATACTTGTGATAATATTTTTAGTGAGAGTTATAGGAAATACATTGGAAATTTCACTTCTTACCTTGATATCAATAATTCTCATAGAAGATCATCGAGTCACCACATCATTAACTAATATGAATGCAGAAGACAAAACATTTTTTAAGATAATCAACATTTGAATAATTTCGAAATTTTTTCCTTTTTATTAAGCTTGTAAAAGTATAAATATTAGGAATAGCATAAAAATATACATGTTTTCTATTCTAAGTTTTGGGTTATTTTGGGTCTTTTGAAGAATTATTTTTATTGAATAAAAACTTCAAATCTTTTTGTTAAAAAGAATTCTAAAAAAACTTAAACTTACCTTTTTAAAAAAGTTCTGTTAACTAGAAACACTAGAGTTTATGTTTTAAAAAAACCTTCAATAACTTAATCATCCATGTGACACGGATATCTATTTAAAAATTACTCTGAAAAATTCTTAATATGCACATGTGTCAACAAGTATCCGCAAACGTTTCAAAAATTATTATAAAATTAAAAATCTGTAAACTTATTTTGTATACTTTTAAAAAAATAAGGATTGCGAATATAATTATAGAGTTGTAGATTAAAAGATTATAAAAAATCACGTTGACCATATGGTGAAATTCTCATTGCATCAATAGATATATTTTCATTGTTTAGAAATCATGAGTAAACAAAGATAATTTATTATTCAAAATGCAAGAACGAAAAAATATAAAGCAAAAAGTGTTATTATTGATTATGTGAAGAAATGTTGTATAAGAGGGCAATAATTAGTATTAGTTTTATATTTTTAATATAAACTTTGTCATTTATTTGTTATTTATCTCGTTTACTAGTTATTTTCAAATTTCTTATCACAAAGTTCAATTTAATTTTGATGGAGACATTGAATTATGGAATATGTATACGCTTCGGTTTGATTATGTTTAAAGAAAAAAAACCTAAACCAAATACAAATTTGATTTGATTTAGATTGATTTTTTTGTTTCTAATTTTTAACTCAATTTTTTATTAAAAAATTACTTATTCTTTTGATCTTTTAAATAAAAATATTTATAAAAATTGATAAATATATTAAATAATAAACTAATAAAATTATAAGATTGAATATCCTTAAAAGCTGAAATAATATATTTTTGTAACATAATACGAACAAATATGAAGTAAAACTTTAATATTAATTTAAATAACATAAAAATACATCAGCCAATATGATAAATTTAATAAGTTATCAAAAAGAACATAAAAACAAATTATATCAATTATCTAATCAACTGTTAAATGTCAAATGATCACTTAACTGTTAAATAATTCACTTTTTTTTTCAATTATCGGTTATTTGGATTTATTTTCAACTTTTTTTATCAATTCGATTCTATTATCAAGTATAAAATGTGTGTATATAATGGACAATTTTGCATTTAATTCACATAAATTTACATCACAGGTAATAAATAAAAAAGTATTTTACAGTAAAAGGCTATACATATGATTCTTTTTAAGTACATGAGTTACTGTAAATCTATAAAATCTTTCCATAAGTTATAATTTTAATATTTTATAAATTCTTTAAAGTTCAAATTACAAAATCCTAATCACAGACGTGTTTTAAAATAATTTTGAAACACTTATTACTTACAAAATCTTTTAAAATTTCATATGTAAAAATTCTTTCGAGAAATCTTAAGTGAATACAACCCTAAAATTATATATTTTTCTATTCAATTCACACCAAATACAAAGTGTATTGATAGGGTCCGCATGATTGAGATCATGTTTCGGATCCGATCATTATGTCATCCGACACCATAAGTCAATTACGTTTAAACAAAATTAGTGAGGCTAATCAGCAATAAAAAACTAGGTAAAACATTTTTAAACATAACCTAGCTCTCTAACCTGGTCAATAAGAAAGGCTCATTACAATCATATAAATAGGCACAAAATCCAAGAACTAGGTACATCATTATACCGTACTCAGAATACCGAGTGTCGAATATTAAATTTGACTTGAACGTCGGAATATCTTCTGCAGATACCATCCGAGTCTGAACTTTGTGGAGACCCAGAGATAAAGGAAGATGAGGAGGATAAGGAGCTTGCTTGAAAAAAAGAAATTCAAAATAATCGACTGATCAAAGTAGAAGAGCGACTTGAATCGTTCCTTAGATCCCAACTCGTTCGAGAACACAAGAACGAAAGAAGGACATTGAAGATTAAGAACGTAAATGATAAAAAGAAGAAGCGAGGCTATTGCTTCATATGATTAGATGAAACTACAATCCCATCTTTACCCTTCATATTATTAATACACTACAATACAATTATTAAATATAAATTATTATTTTTAATTATTATATTAATTAAATTAAATATTCATAAACTAAAAAATTATTAATATTTTAAATATTTTCTATTATTAATTAAAAAAGTTATAAATTAATTTCTATATCTAGTTAAATAGCTAAATTTTAACAAATAAAGTAATTTTTATTATTAATTAATAAAATTTATAAATTATTTTCTAAATTATTATCCAGTTAATTAATAAGATTTTAGTCTAATTTAATCAGTGTAATAGTTTTTATCTCTAAAATTAATTTTTATTTAATTAATTTTTAATGATATTTTATGTTCAGTAAATAAAAATATATTTACCACTCTATAAGATTAGAAATGTTAATAACATGCTGTCTTAATTCTAATTCATTTTTTATTGATCAAAGTTTATTAAAAAAATTACAAAATAAATTGAGAGTATCATTAATAAATCCATGAAATTTTGTGATTTTTGATAAATTTGAATTAATGAGGGTAGAATTTTATATATATTGATAGTAGAGAAGGAGTGTACAAACAAAGCCATATATATTAAGTGCATTAAAATAGATGAACATTGGTGAAGTATTGGTTGAAATGGGAAAATTGGAATAAAATTTATTTGACACTTATATTTCTCTCTCATTTCTATTTTACAACTCTTTTTAATAATAAAATATTATATTTAAATAAAAAAAATTAAAATAAAATAGTAATGTTTTTAAAAGAATGAAGAAAAAAAAAAGTGGAAATTGAAGATGGCATTGTTAATGATGGATAAGAGCTAAAAGAAAAGTGTTATAGTTGCAGTGTTTTTCTCAAAGCAAGGTGTAATGGGTCCATAAAATCCTTGACTCCTACTCTAGTGCTTTAATTCTGAGACATACCTGTGGCCTGCAAAGACAGAGATTTCTCATCCTTCTTCTTCCTTCTTTCTGTTACAAATTCCTCATTTCCATTTTCAACTTTTCTTCCAAAAAATGGCTTTGCTGCATGTAACGTGAGATGCTCAAACTAATCATTATTTATCTTTTGAATAATGATGATATGTATAATTAGAATATGTGTGATGGTGTAGAATTTTATGTTTTTTTTTTTTTTAATTATGGATTATTATATAATTGCAGTTTTTAAATTTAACAGTTAACTTAAAAGGAAATTTTGAAGATTTTAATTAGTTAACTGTACACAAATATTTCTATTAATACACTACTAAAATAATTTCATAAAAAAATTAATTATTATATTAAATAAATTAAATATTATTTTATAAATTAAAAAATTATTAGTATTTAAAATAGTTTTGATTGTTAATAAAGATCTATATAATAGTTTTAAACTGATATCTAATTAATTATTAATTACTTTATATTATAAAGTTGATAGCTAAAATCTTAATAACTAATTAAATATAAATTAAAAATTAGTTTATAGTTTTTTATTAATAATAAGAAGTATTTTAGATTTTAAAAAAAATTATTCTGTAAAATAGTATCTAATTTAATTAATTAATTATTTTCTTTGTTTAAAATTAGTTTCTGTTTGTTAATTTTTTTAATGATATATATCAAGTTTAAATTATTTTTTATAGTATTCTTTTCCTATTAAATCATAATAGGTTCATTTTTTTTTATAAATTTGAAGTAAATATTTTCAACAGAAAATTTTCATATGATTAAATTTTAACTTGTTTGTATGAAAACAAATACTGAGACATGTTAGTTTCTTAAATAGATTTCAGTATCGAAAAAAATAATTTGATTCTCGGTCTTGATTAGAATGATTATTTTAAAAGTTAATAAAATATTTAAAATATTAAAATTATTAAAATTTTATTTTCTTAAAAAAGTTAGATGTAAGAGTTATCCATTAAAGAAAAAGTCATTTCACCATTTTGATTTCTTTTTTAAAAGTTTCTTTAAGTTACGGAAATTTTTCAAATATATTTAAATTTATTTGATGAATATACGGTAATAGGGAAAAAATTTCAATTAAATTTAAATTTAGTTGATGAATATAATCTTTTAGCTTGACAGCTATTTAAAGTTAAAAAATCCTTCAGAACATATTCTTTAAATTTGGAAACTAAATGAAAGGCTTAACTCCTCTGTCATAAACAAAATGTATAAATGTTAACTCCAAATAGATAAATGTAATTTAACTCAAAAGTATTATGTTAACACCATATTAAAATTATAATAATATAGAAAAGATGTATTATTATATGTATTAAGATAAAATGAGTTCAACATCATATTAAATTACATTTACAACATGAATTTAATTACATTTACAACATGAAGTCCAGACCCAAAACTAAATACAGGGTTTTAGATCCATTACAAGATTAAGAGCTAAAATAGCCTATTTGTTCATAAATTTAGAAACTAAATAATTGGTAGTTAAAACATTGATTGTTAATTAGATACCAATTTAGAAACCATTTAACAATAATATAAACTAATTTAGAAAGTAATTTTTTTTTAATTTTTAAAATGGTCTCTAAATTTGTTAGTATAGCAACTAATTATTTTTTTTTTCTAAAGTTGGTTTCTATTTTATATTTTTCTTATAGTGTTTTTTTTATAAAAGGTGTATAAAATATATCAAAATGTCTTCAATAATATTTGAACCTCTAACTTCAAACTTAATTATGCCTTTCTTAACTGGCAACGTCTATTAGTTATGTTTACAATGTTAGATAAAATGTTTAGTTATCACTTGATATGAGAGAACTTTTCTTTTAGGTTCTTCCATAAAACATTTGATCTTATTAAGATTTTCTAATTCTTGTGGTGCTTAAATTTAAATCAAGTCTAAATAAAAATTATTCTTAAAAAAGAAAAAGGAAGATCAAGAGACACAAAGTGTTGGAAATTGGTTTAGAAGATTAGTTGCTTGTGGTAATCAAGTTCTTGAAATAACTAAATCTTCTTGTTCAAATTGTGTCTTGTTTTTTTACATGATCAATTGTGTCTTTGTTGTTGTATGTGTATATTATATATATATATATATATATATATATATATATATATATTTCATTTTCACAAAGAATTCAAGTTTGTCTTACTTGTTTATTGGTTGTGAAATTGTTCTTTACTACTTCTCTTGTGTTGGGTTCTATAATTATGTTTTAAACTTTGTCAGTGTTACTTTTAAAAGGAATTATTGATTATAGTTTGTTTGATTCTTATAAGAAACCTATGTGGAGAAAAAGTGCAAAAAGGCAAGAGTGCTTCATTATAGAAAAAACCAATTTGATTTTAACCAGGAGCGGAACCATTAATAGAATGTAAACATGTGAGAAGAGTGGTCAATTTGATTTAAAGTATGGGAAGAAAAAATGGTGGTGATAATCCTCAACTTGATGGAGCTCAAAGGTTACTAATTGATGCTATGAACACACAAATGAAAATAATGATAATAATAATGAAAGAAAACAATAAAGAACTTTTTGAAATAATTGAACAACTAGAGAATCAAATGAATAATAATGAAATTAATCAAGATGAAGATAAAAGGCATGGAAGAAGAAGAATAAAAAGAAAAAGAAGAAGAGACAAATACATATATCATAGGGGTGACAAAATTAAAGGGGGTGACATCAGTCAAAATAATTATTTCATGTATCTTGATAAACCAAAGAAAACTAGAAGTAATGAGATAAAATGTTTCAAGTTCTTGGAAAAAGGGCATAACTTTATAATGTCCACTGATTGTGCTATTTAAGGAGAATTGTGACATCATAAGTGAATCTTCCAATTTTGAATCATCTAGTAGAGAAAAGAGTGAGAATAAGGAGGTAGAGATGTCAGATGGATACTTATTCATTCTTAGGAGGATCTTTAGAAGTGGCTAAGGGAATTGAGGGTAGCCAAAGAGAGAACATATTCCATTCTAGGTGTTGTATTGGAGGAAATGTGTATTCATTGATCATAGATGAAGGGAGTTGAACAAATATGGTTAGAACCAGATTAGTGACAAAAATGAACTTAGAGACTAAACCTCCTCCTAGACCATATAAATTGCAATGGTTAAGTAAGGAAGAAGAGTTGAAGGTTGACAAGCAAGTAGAGATTGTACTCTCTATTGGGACGTATGAAGACAAGTTCATTTGTGATGTAGTTCCTATGGAGGCTAGTCACATGTAACTTGGAAGGCCGTGATAGTTTGAAAAAAAACTCAACATGATGGTCACACCAACAAATACACATTTGTTCATCAAGACCACAAAGTCACTCTTATTCCTTTATCACCCAAAAAGGTTTGTGAGGATCAAAATAGAATGAGGGAAAAAAGATAGCAAGAAAGGAAAGAAAAAACATAAAAAAATAAAATAAAATGAGAGAGAAAAATAAATAAGAAGCCCTAAAAAAGATGAAAAAACAGTTGTTAAGGAAAAATTTCAACACCTTAGGATTTTGATTAAATGCTAAAAATAACTAAGTGTAAAACACAATTATACTTTTTCTATAAGACGATAGCTTTGTACAAACAACAGATCATGTAAGACGCAAGTGTTTCGTCTAACAGATAGTACAATAGTATGTTGTTTTTCTTAAGTCCGATAAGGTGTATATAAGATCAAATGAAACACACATAAAACATCAGACGACACTCACACAATCTAAGTTAATCTCGTACTTCAATAAATGTTTATATGCTTATTGTTAAAGCAAAAAATACAACACCCTAATTGTTTTGAGTATGTGCTTAAACACAACAAGTTAGGAGCTTGAAATACTTGAAGTAGTTGCATCTAACAAACGTTGATTAGATCACAAATGCATGTGCTTCATTCGAAGAATAATAAGACTACAAATGCATATACTTCGTCTAACAAACGATAGAGTGAAGTTCCACTTCATCTGATAAGTTGATTGAAGATTATTCAGACGATAAGTACATGCTAAGACTTCAAATTGACACATATAAATAATACTTTAATGCTTAAGTATGAAGAAACAAAGAATGTCTTCTATGTTTTTCCTAAGAGCTAAAGCTGAAATGACCACCAACTTCTCTAACACGATTAGTTTCAACGTTGTCTATCCTGTAGGATGTGCACTTTTAACCATTTTTTGGCGTAAAAGGATCTACTACCGAGAAAGATAAGTAATGTCAACTATTAGAGAGGTTGCATAAAGAAGAAAAGAGAATTTAATGCTCCATGCTATGCATTTAATGCTTCTCAATGTAAGAGCTCACCAAATGATAGCAGAAGAAGAAAGACACCAACAATGAGAGTTTAAAGTTACTCAACAACCAGAAAATAGTTTATGTTCAACCATTAGTAAACTAGGAGAGAAAGCTTAACCTTGTAAATGTATCTCTAGTGAGTAAACCTTGTGATCTATTGATCACGAAGAAATTTAGTTGCCTTGAACCAGTAGTGGCTTGTGAAAAGAATACTTAGGTTGAGCTAGGAGTGACATGTTGAAAGAAGACTTGAGTTGGGACAGGAATGTCTTGTTGAAAGAATACTTAGGTTCAACCAGAAGTGACTTGTTGCAAGAATACTTGTTTGCACTTTGTAGTGATAGTTTGCTTAGTGAAACTTGACTGGTTGATCAAGAACTAAATGTAGTATGTGTTATCAGACAAACCAATACAAAAATAGTGCGTAAACTTTTTCATTCATCTTTTTGTACATGGCATGTTGTTTTCCTATAACTAACTTAAGAATGTGAAGTTTTTCAAACTAAGTTTGTAAAATTTCTTATTGTTTCGTTTGACCAAATTCTAAACCTATTGTCTAACTACACAAACGATATTTGCAAAAAAAGTATAAAAGGTTTTTAAAATACAATTCAACCCTCCCTTGTTGTGTTTTTCATTTTCTTTCAGATTAGAAGTCCAAGTATCAAATCCTCATAAACTTACTATATATAATTATTTAATAAATAAAAATTAGTTATAAGATTTTTGTAATAAAAGAATAAAAAGGAAACATTTTAAACAATAAATAAGAATATGAGCAAAATAGGAATTTTAGGTTTTTAATAAGAGAACAAGGATTCAAAATAATAATTAAAAATAAAGATAAACAAAGGCAAATTAATAAAAAAAGAGGTTGTTAGAAATTGCTTTCACTTGTCTAACCCACATAATTATCTCTTTGCCAATCCAATAAGTACTTTTTTAAATGGAATTTTCCTTTGTCTTCCAAACCCATTTTCACATGTGATATGATTTCTTATAGTTTAGTTGTTTTATACATGTTATTGATTTTGTTTTCATGTTAATCCATTAATCAAGCTTTCGTACTCTTTCAATTTTATATTAGTTGAAACATATTGTTGTCATGGCATGGAATCTAGTTTTGAGTCTACATTTTCTTGTTTTGAGTGCATGTATTTTGTTCTTTTAGTTTTCTAAATTATAAAAGTGCTAAAATCTCTTTGGAAAGTTACTTATAAAAATGTTATTGATTTGAGATTTACAAATATTTAGATTCAAATGTTACTAAAGGACATGAAAATCTGAAAATGCTAAGGCCAGCCTAAAAGCAAAAGCAAAATTTACGCACAAGTAGTTGAAAGTATTGGAAACAAAGGTCTTAAAGTTTAATTTTCCTAATATCTTGAACATAAATTTATAATTTAATTTTCTTGGAATTCTCAAATTGATTCTTTACATTTTTTAGGTTTTGTCTCTAATAATTTATTTGTTTTGATTAATGTTCATTAGTGTATTTAGAGATGGATCTTGTGGAAGGAATAGTTGCTTAGTTTTACCCCATTTTACATGTATTCTTTCAATTTTTCTTTGCTTTATTTTGAGTTATATGTCTTATATAATGTCTCTTTTGGTTTAACTTCCTTTCTTTACCTTTTTTAGTTTTTCTTTAAAACTTCTTTTTGAGTTTTATCTTGTAGTTTTGTCTATTTTAAAAAAAATTGTAAATGCTTGGTGATTTGTCTCCTATTTTATTTAATGGTATGCTGGCATGATTTGATATCTTTAAAAAGTTTACCATATTTTTAGAACTTTTTTTGAATCATTGAGTACCCCAACAACCTTCAAAACTTTGTTTTGTTTGGAGTGAAAAAGCCTAAATACTTTTGAATGGAAATACTTAGGAGAGTGGTGAGAAATTTGTTACTTTAACCAATACTCAAGTTCTCCCAAAAAAAAATCCAAGAAGATCGAAATGAATCTCCAAATAAAAAACTTCCAAATGGAACTAGACGAATACAATAAAGCAAGATCTCTAAAAAAAGACAAAGAATGGAGCTTGAAAGAAGAGAAATATAAGAAGAGGAAGAAAGATAAAGGGGAGAAAGATAAACCTCCAAATAAAGATAAGAAAGATAGAGAGAGAAGATAAAAATATGATAATGTACTCATAAACCCCCTCCTACTATAGTAGATGAAGATCGCTTTGGAGAAAAGAACAAGAACAAGAAAAGCAAGACCATTGCGAAAATATAAAAACACAATGTAAAAATTTCAAAATTTGATGGTATTTTGAATCTCAAAATGTATATAGAATAGAAAATATATATAGAATGGGAGAGAGAAGTGTAACATATTTTCAAATATATATAGAATGGGAGAGAGAAGTGTAACATATTTTCTTTCCATAGATTTAGTAAACTTAATATGTTAAAATTGCTACTCAAACTTTGAAGAAACTTTGAAGGTTATGCTTTAATTTGGTGGAATCACAATATTAAATAATGTGGTAGAGACAAAATATAAGAAATAGTCACTTTAAATGTCTTAAAAGCATGCCTGAAGGAGATATTTGTTCCATCATATATATTATAAAAATATCTAATGTTGGAGATCCACATCGACTAGAGATTAGACTCTTTCATAATATATAAGTGGATGCAAACCTCATTCCATGAGCCGGTTTTATGGAATTGAATTAGACTTATAAAATATTCTCATCTCTAATCGATGTGGGATCTCCAATATCTAATCCTTCAACTTCAAAAGTTAAGACAAGGAAAAAATGTCATATGGACAGAAATTGTCCTAATAAAATAAAATGTAAGGTGGAAGAAGGCGTGGAACTCATCATGACAATATTCTTAAATAAGTTGAATAAAGAAAAACAAGATATAGTGGAATTTTATGACTATACAATTATGGAGGAATTTGTCCATCAAGTTACTAATGTGGAACTACAACTTCACTGTATAAATTTCTATAAGAGATCATTATCTCACTACTTCTTATGGGAGGACAAATCAATAAAATGAAATAACTTCCCATGAACAAGGTAACTATTACAAGACTCCTTATCAACCTTCTTCTCCTAAACATTTTGAAACATACAACGAATCATCTTTATCAACAAAACTCAAATTTCAAGAAAAGTGGAATAAAATATTTTAGATGCTTAGATTTTGTACACATTGCTTCCAAATCCATTTACCACGAGGAAAAACCATGCATGCATATGAATGCCATTGTTCTTATGAATGGTTCAAAGCATAAGCAAAAAAAATTACAGGGACTGAACATATCATCAAAATTTGTCAACACCAGCAAGAGTTCCACAATTGCATGAATAACCCATCAATTGATTTAAAAGAAAGACCTCTGAGAAGGGAAGTGCTCAAATCTCAGCAAATATCAACTAAGGGAACTCAAATATCAAAGAGCCAAGAAGAAATCCCATTGCAGAGCTTTCCCTTCCTGTCAATTCAACTTCCTTGGATTGACATTCTTTTCTTTTCAAATCCCAATGCAGAGATACACCACAATAAGCAAAACCTCAATCAATACTTGCAACAACACGTTATAAATGCCACCAAAATCCTTGGAACCTTCATATTTTACCTTAAAAAATTGAAGCATAATGATATATATAACTCAACTAAAAAATGTTCATGATGCAGGGTATCATAGATAGTCCTAAAGAGACTCCAAATTGTTTACTAGGGAACCAATCCACAGCACTCAACCAAGCATTCTCAATTCTATATCTGTAATGACATACAAATCTGTTATCAATTTGTTTCAGTTCTGGCATAACAAGCTAGAAGATGAACAAGTTAAACTGATCTTTAAATAACATGAATTAGGCAGAGTGATACAAATTTGTCTACAAAACCCAGGTAGAGAGTTTCTTGAAACTAATAAATGGATCCAATTTTGGGGTTGAGGAAGAACCAAACAATGAAAAGTTAAGAGATTACCTGCATGATAAGGTTATCGCAAACCTGTGCTGTGAGGACGTTGAAGAAGAGAGACCCAAAGAGGAAAAGCTAAACCAAACAACTCAACTAATATATTTTAATTTTTTAAAATTTTAAAAAAATATTATTCAATTTCAATATATTATTTTATTCCTCCTACCACCAACCAAAACACTTCAACTACCCTACACATATACCTTTTCATTTTCTCATCAAAATCGCCACCAACCTTCCCAAAAACTCATCCTCTTCTCTCCAATGGACTCTCCCAACGTTCTGGTATGGTAACTCCTCCATTTTCATTTCTGTTTCTCTTCCAACCAACGCTTCTTTCAATTTCAATTTTGATATCTGCTTGTTCTTCTCCAGTTCACCGCTCCATCGGCGGGTACGAAGAACGCAACCCTAATCTGCGTCCCGATAATGGGGGAAACAATTGAGAAAATGAAGATTGACGTGCAGAGAGCCAAGGCTGAAGGTGCCGACGTTGCCGAAATTCGATTGGACTCTTTGAGCAACATTGATCCCTATCAAGATCTCACCGCTCTCATTCAACATCGCGCTTTGCCTTTGTTGTTCACTTACAGGTTTGCAATTCTTATCACTATTTTTTCTTCCATGCTTTGTTATTACTCGCCGGCGCTTTTGGCGGCCGGAATAATAGCGCTGATTACTGTTTAACAAACTTCTTTTAGACTGTTCGGCTGCGCGGAGAGATCACCGGATTCACAGTCTTAACCCTAAACGAACAAGAATGTTCAGATTAATCCTAAGATAAAAGGCAGAATGATGAATTTGTTATTAAAAGCTTCATCAAATTCAGTTTAATCCTAAAATTTAAATAAAAAATTTCAAAATAATTATTCATCATCAGAAGTGTGAATGAAGATTATTTTTTACTTGATTCTTTCAGCTTATTATAGGTTAGTTCAATTCATAGATTTATGACTGTAAAAAGAAATTAACATAACATATATATATATAATATTAAATCATAATATTTAAAATTTTAAATATAGGTCAAATTAGTTTGATACAAATTATTTAGGTGATAATTTTAATGATTAAAATACAATTTTATCCAATAGGTTGTTCTTATTATTAAAAAGATGTAATTTAGTCTTGAATGTGTTTATAGTTATTAAAATACAATTTGGATTTATATGTTATTATTAAAATATTATTTATTTCGTATATAAGAACTAAATTTTATTGTAATAATAACTATATAGGAAACTATTTAAAACGAAATGTGAACGCGCAAGATGAAAATTATTTTTAATTAATTTATTAATATTTAAGGATTAATTAAAAACTGTACATTTTGAATAACGGAAAAGATCATTCAGCCTTTTAAAAAAGTCTTGAATCTGAAATTTCTCTTATCGTTTTTAATGTATACACTTTGATTCTGTAGTTTTTAACTTGTTTGTAACTTATCTTTTGTCGGGGGAATGAGAAAGATAAATAGTTTGATAGGAAAAAGTAAGAGAAATATAAATAAGTGAGCACAAACGTCTCTATAGTATTTATGTTGTCATTTTAGCCTTCTAAATTTATCTAGGCAGAGCTTGTTTGGAAAAGCTAAAATCTCAGATTTAATCTCTTTTTCAAAGAAAAAAAAAATGTTTGTAAAATAAGTTGTGGATAGGAGAAAATAGCTTATATTTACAGAATTTTTTTCCTTAAAAATTGAAGTTTATAACTATTTTCAACTCTTTTTTTAAATAAAAGTTTTCATGTTAGGCTATCATTATGCAACTTGACTTCTTATATGCTGACACCTTAAGTAAAAACAATCATTTTGTCATCCCATGAAAAAAGTTTTATTAAAAAAGAAAAAAGAAATAAAAAAATATGGGAAGTTAGTTTTTTTAATCTAAACACAAATAATCATTTAAAATTGATATTGTGTACCTCTATAGTTAGTAATATGATAAATTGTGCACTCAAATTTGAACTTATATCTCATAATTTTTTGTAATAATAATAATAATATTTATTATTATTATTATTATTATTATGTATTTTAAACCTAAAAAGTAAAATAATAGAAATGGGTGGCTTCTAGAATGTTATTAATTTAATGAGTGATTTAAAGCTATGCTATGAAAACGGGACCAAACTCACTAGTCGAACCGAAAATCTGATAAACTGATCAATTAATTGGTTTAAATAATTCAAAAGTTCGGTAAAAAAAAAACTAATTAAAGAATTGAAAATTTGATAAAAACAAGTTAAACTGGATGAAAAAAAAAATAGTAAATCATAATTTTAATTTTTTCTTAAAAGAATAAAAATTAACCTAAAATGTCTATCATTTTCTATTTTTATTATACATATTATTAACTTAAAATTTCTATCATGTATATTATTATAGCATATTTTATTTAATTTTTTATTTTAAATGTTATAATTCTCTAAATTTTTGTTTTATTTTAGATTATGAAATTATATTTTATCATACTATTTTGTAATTTTTAGTTATTAAAATAATTTTTTTAATATTAGTTTGATCCTGGCTCGATTTCGATTTAACCATCCAATCTTGAATCAATGTTTTAAAAATATAAGTTTAAAAAGTGTCTATAGGGATAAAATAAGAATTTAATAAATAAATTATCGGGATAAGCAGAAGACAAAAATGTGTTCACCAAAATTTCATATCCTCTTCGTTATTATATAAAAAAAAAGTTTTTGATTAGTTTTGATTTAATACAGTTACTGTAATTTTTAAATTAAGATGATTTTTTTATGAATGTGTTATTATCTTCCTTTTTTAATTAAATCATATTTTATTTTAAGTCCTAACAAATCTTCATATTCTTAATATATTATTGTTATATTATAATATTATAATATTATTTTAAATTTAAATCAAATTATTTTTTATTTTTATATTAATTTGATTCATTATTAGAATATAATAAAATGCTGTCAGAAGAAAGAGTATGATAAAGTTATTTCAATTTATATGATTAAATATTTATATTTTGTATGTATATAAAAAAAAGTTATGCTATGCATTTACGAGTTTAAATGCTAATTCACTTCAATAGCAAAAATTTAGAATATATGACCAATTTTAGTGACGGAACTTATTAAGTATTGTTTTGTATGAAATAAAAAATATTTAAGTGATGTGATAAAATATCATAAAACTTGTTAATGTTTTTGAAATATAATATTTAATATGTTATAATTTAATAGCAAAATATTTATTATAAATATTATGTAAAACAAATTTAACCTCAAATATTTATTATAAATTTTCGTATTATTTACATTTTTCTTATGATTAATGAGAGACACATGATTTGATACTAAAAGGTTGTTTATTGTTTTTTCTAAGCAGCTAAACTGTTTTAACAAATATTTTTATCTTTATTTTTTTACTTTCTTCTAAACTTGGAAGAGTGGAGCTCTTCGAATATTGAATCATCATAATGTCTAACTTAGTTCTCCTCTTGAAGGCTATGGTAATTTCTCTTAATTTTGTCAGTCTAATTAAGAGATAATATACTTGACATTGTTAATTGTCTTTGATCTAAGAAATTCCTCCACTTTAAATCTAAAAGTGAAAATTTTTCTTATTATAAATCTATAAATAGCAATACTATCGCTATACTCTATGTAGCTATATTGTGTAATCTCTCTTAGGTGTCATCTGCTGTTCTCTACTATTGTTGTGTGCTTAAATTTGAATTTGTTGACCATTAGCTATGGTGTGATTTAATTGGAAGATTTAAGCGTTGTGAATGATGAAATTCAGTATCTTTTCTAAGGCCCAAGTGGGAAGGTGGAATGTATGACGGTGATGAAAACAAACGGTTGGATGCACTACGGTTAGCCATGGAGTTGGGAGCTGATTATATTGACGTTGAACTTCAGGTTGTGTTCCCTTTGTCGATATAAAGCCACTGACAACTTTACTGTACTGTATGCACTTGAAAATATGAGCCAAAATATATTTAGAAATATTTTGGGAGTTCTCTTGAACCGAACAAATCCTTGGATAGGTTCTGTTCATATGATAATGCTACTACACCAAATTTGTCTGATTCTAGTATTAGTTTTGCCAATATATTATGCTGTGAAGTATGAAATATAAATGACTGCAGTGTACTTGTAATTGCGTAATGTGTAGTTTGTTATATATATCATCATATCCTGTTCTTATTATATACTGTCTTAGATTACTAGTTCAGTGCATTATGCTGAAGAAAATATATGTATCTCTCAATCTCAAAGATGCCTTTTCATTGTTTTCTCTTGTTTTATGTTAAATAGAAGTCTTTGCATGATTCTAACGGAAAGATGACATCTGACATTGAGCAAACTCAACTGCAGATTTGAACTGCTTGAACTTTTTCTAATATATGAATAATCAAATTAGTGTCTGGAAATATCACATAGTTGACCTGAAGGAAAATAATTTGTTTTTCTTCTCCATTTAAAACTTTCCCCATTTGATGAATGCCAGATATTGTCTTCGTATTATTTTCTATATAATGTCTGAACAATGAAACTTAATGAAACATTTCCTGTTTTTGTGATATCTCTAAAGGTAGCGCATGCATTCTATGACTCTATACGTGGGAAGACATTCAATAAAACCAAGGTCATTGTTTCATCTCACAACTATCAGCTTACTCCTTCAATTGAGGATCTTGGTAACCTTGTAGCAAGAATACAAGCAACGGGAGCAGACATTGTGAAGATTGCAACAACTGCCACTGACATCACTGATGTGGCACGCATGTTTCAAATAATGGTGCATTCTCAAGTAAGGCACTAGAAATGGAAATTTTGAACAAGATTTTAAATCCATATGCATTTTCTAAAATTTTTTATAAGCTATTGATCTAAGCATTGGTGAGTTTAATTAGAGTATGGTAAAGAGGAAATTGATGGGAAATTCAGTCGAGGAAGGGAGGACAAATATGTCATCAGGATACATATATGAGGAAATAAGAACCGAGGTAAATTTAAGGAAACATTTTTTTAACCATTTAAAACCATATATTTGATGGTAGTCGAAAGCACTTTGCCTTTGCATAAAAACCATGCAATACACTTGGTTTGTATGAATATCACATAATTTAGTACTTAAAACCTTTTGTTATTAGTTTCAAGTCATGTGCTCCTTTGAGAAACCGCCTTTGATTGTTGTTAGACTGGTTTTGACTTTCTTCCTTCTGTTTTTGCTCCATTTTCAAGCTTGATGGTTGAACTTCATCTTGCTTCTTGATCAAGTTACTACTATGTCATCCAGTAGAAAATGGTCTTCACAACCCAAATTCTTCACAATTCACATCCAGCAGAAAACTTCATTTTTTATCCGTTCCTCTCTCTTCATGGAATACCAACTTCTTTCTCCATCATAACTTCTTCAATCTGAAAGGAAGTGTTTTCTTTGTTTGTGCTTGTTGTGTACGTTAGAGGGTTCTGGAATAATATCATCTTGCAAAGGAAATCAGGGTGTTTCGGTTTAGAGAGTGAATTTTGTTTTTTCTTAACAAGGCACGTAACAGAGTATTTCCCCTATCCTTATACTACAATCCTTGTCCTTGAGCCCTTTTTTACATATCTGAGAATGGTAATCACAACATTTTGATGGTCAATGTGAGGATTCTGCATGAATTGGCTAACAACACCAACTGCATAAGGGATATCAAGTCTTGTGATAGTGAGATAAATGAGTTTTCCTACTACCCTCCTATACCTCTTGGATCTGAAAAGGTTTCACCCCTTGGTCCATTATTACCTTTTTTGATTTGGTCCTTAGGGCTATCAACGAGCTTGCAATTTTCCAACCTTGTCTCTAGAATACCAAGAACATATTTTCTTTGTGAAGCTACAACTCCTTCCTTTGACTGATCCATTTCAATACCAAGAAAGCATTTTAGATAGTCAAGATCTTTGGTCTGAAAGTGATAGAATAAGTGCTCTTTTAGTTGAGAAATTCGAGTGGTATCATTTCCTTTGATAACTATATCATTAACATATACCATTAGATAGCACACTTCCTAGAGTATGTATGACAATAGAAAACTGAATGGTCTATCACGTTGATTCAATCCAAAAGGTCTGCACACGATGACTAAATTTACCAAACTAATTTTTGGGCTTCAGTCCATAGGGAGATTGAGTAATTTACAAGCTAGGCCATGCTCTCCCTAAGCAACAAATCCAAGAGGTTGTTTCATGTAAATCTCTTCCTCAAGGTCACTGTAAAGGAAGATATTTTTAGTGTCATGGTGGTGAAATTGCCAATGACGAATAACAACCATAGAAGAAAGAATTGAATTGTACTAATCTTAGCTGCAGGAGAAAAAGTATTACAATAATCAAGATTATAGATTTGAGTATATCCCTTGGCCACCAATCGAGGTTTAAGGCGATCAACTTCTCCAGTGGACCTGAATTTGACAGCATAGACCCATTGGCCGTCGAGACAAGTAAGACCATGTGCTTGTTGAAGAAAAAGGATAGTGACCGGCTGTCGACAGTGGTGACTGAGAGTATTTCACCAAAATTACCAACAGAATGAGTTCACTTTGATACCAACTTGATTTTAGAGATGGCCAAAAATGAGTGAGTATATTGGGTTGATGTGTGTGTATAAATGATCACTTTATCTTTTTCAGGTTCTCCTCATCATAAACTCTTGCATGAATAGGAAAAATTTCTCCAATGGCAGCGGATCTGCTTAAAAAATTACAATGTTTCATCAACCTTAAGATCTTGAAAAAGCTTCCTCTTGATAGCCTAAATGTGATAGTGTTCACGGTTAATCATTAGAATGACAAGTGAAGAATTGTTGAAAGTAGGCATATATGCATCAAACGTCTTGAAAAATAATTCACTCAATAGTGTTTACACTAAGCCTCACTATGTTTAGCGCTTACTGAAAAGTTTGTGTCACAGTTCTTAGCAAGTTAGCTTTGATACTGTTGGAAATATTTTGTAAAATAAATATATAGATATATTAGAACTTGCATAGAAAATGAGGAGATTAAAACTGGAACAAAATAATCCTTGAAATTCATAAATGAGAATGTCTATGTATAATTTGAAATCGCAAAAGTTTCTAATGAACTGTTAGATTTATTTGAAATTTAAATTAACTAACGAAAACAATCATAAATGATAAAATCTGCGACAATAACCAAAATATTATATAAAACTTGTTCAAAATTCAAGTATGGCAAAATTTCATTACTCCAATACTTCTAATTATATTTTAACTCGTATGAGTACTATATTGAGGCTTTTTATATTATAACGAATCATTTTAACATAACCGTTGTTCTAATTTCCAGGTTCCGTTTATTGGACTTGTTATGGGTGATAGGGGGTTGATTTCTCGTATACTTTGTGCAAAATTTGGTGGATATCTTACTTTTGGTACCCTCGAGTCAGGAGTAGTTTCAGCTCCTGGGCAACCTACACTTCAGGATTTATTATATCTGTACAATTTGAGACAAGTGGCACCTGATACAAAAGTATATGGGATTATTGGAAAGCCGGTCGGTCACAGTAAATCACCCATGTTATTCAATGAAGTCTTCAAGTCAGTTGGTTATAATGGTGTTTATGTATTTTTATTGGTGGATGACCTTGCCAATTTTCTCAGGGCTTACTCTTCTACAGATTTTGTGGGATTCAGGTTTCAACTCCTTATGAAGATATTTTGAATTTATATGATCTAATGTTAGATGCTTTTCTCAAGTGCAGTAACATGTTCTAGGTTCTTCTTTGCATGCTAGAAATCTTTCCTGGGTTTGCTAAAGATCCATATTCAAAAGAAGCTATTAGTCTACTGCTTGGTCTTTTCTGGCTAGGATTGTTGATATGTTGTTATTCCAAGTTTAGTTAAAGTATTTTAACGTCTCAAACATTTCTTGGCAAAACCAATAAGGATGTAATTTCTTTTTGGCTTAAAGTCATTCATTGATTAATTTGATCTGAAATTTTGAATTCATCAGGCCTTTTTCTTTTAAGTTGCATAATTGTTTACAGTTCGATGAATATTTCCAATATTTCCCAACCAGGTGGACAATGAATGTGGTTAATATATTGTATTTCGTATGCCATTCAGTTTTACACACTCACATGCAATGCGTCACTATCCTGCATTGTTTTGTTAAAGCATATGCATATAATTGTATCTACTCCTTTCAAATCCAGGTATACATGACCTACGGGTATACAAATAAGAAAAGTTACGTAGTTGTGAAGTTGTTTCTTTATATCATGTAATGCATCACCTTTGTTTAAATGCTGAAGTAACCCTATATATGCCTCCTATTTTTGTTCCACTTCTATGAATATCTTGTAAACCTCTAAGAGAACTACTTGAATTTGATCTTTAGTATTTGTATTTCAGTGTTACCATTCCTCACAAGGAGGCGGCACTTGAGTGTTGTGATGAGGTTGATCCAGTGGCTAAGGTAATTGATGTACTTTGCATTACAATGTACGATTGGCAATCTTGGATCGATGATTGGAAATGATTTGATTCCGTTTTTTTTTTTTTCTAAATTCTTCAAATTGTTTATGATCACAGTCAATAGGAGCTGTGAATTGCATTATTAGAAGACCAACTGACGGGAAATTGATTGGATATAATACGGATTATGTCGGTGCTATTTCTGCAATTGAGGATGGTTTACGAGGTAGTTGTCTTCTTTGGTAGCTAAGCAACATTACTATCATTGTTGCTGGTAACTCTTATTCTGAAAATGTTGTGTATTTCAATTATTTCTTGGCAGGTAAACATAATGGTGGAAGCACAAATGTTTCACCATTAGCTGGTAAGTTGTTTGTTGTTATTGGGGCTGGTGGTGCTGGCAAGGCACTTGCTTATGGTGCAAAAGAGAAAGGAGCAAGGGTTGTGATTGCTAACCGTACCTATGGTAAGCTTCGTGATTTGTTTTTTTCTTGCTTAAATTTGAAACATGTTGAATTGTTAAAGTTTCTTAGACGTTGTTCACAAAGCACCACATGTAGGAGATTGTTAATAATGTGATCAGTTCTCTTAATATTAGTGTCAAGGATGAGAAATGTCTTAATCAGACATTTCTGGTTCAGAAAAGAAAAACCATTTTAGTTAAAGTTATATGGTTTTGCCCTTTTCGGTACAATTACAGCTGTTTGAAACATCTTGATTGTTTGTTTTGGGTTTCATTTCTTCTGATATCTTGATTAAGAGTTTAAGACAACTTGCATTTTGTTAATGATAATGTCTAACCTGTTTCACATTTCATCATTAGTTTACCAGTTCTTTTTCCTTTCAATGTTCCTGTGTGATGTAGTAATTTCTTGGTCTACTATATTTTGTATTCCACTCATGCTAGTAGATTTGTTCGTTCAATTCATTATGATTCTCATGAGTGCAGTATTTTTATATAAGCTTTTTATATTGAGCGTTAGATTTTGAGATAATCAATTAGTTACTTGAATATAATAGAGAATATGGTTTTCAAAAAGTCTTCTATGGTCCCAAATTCTCATTTTATATACGATAACCTTCCAAATCAGTACTATAAGCAGCATCGAGTTATTAATATGTCACATATTGATTGTCCCTCTAATAAGCATATATATATTTCACTCATTTACAGAGAAATCATAACCATTATTTCCTGGTTTTTTTAATCATACTTAATGACATACGTATTGTTTGTTTTATTCATGTATATAGACCGTGCTAGAGAACTTGCTGATGCAATTGGAGGAGATGCTTTAACTCTTTCTGATTTAGATAGTTACCATCCGGAGGATAGTATGATTCTTGCTAATACAACATCAATTGGAATGCAACCAAAAGTTGATGAGACGCCTATTTCTAAGGTTTGCTCCTTCAATATAGATGTGTCATACCAGTTAAGACCTTGAAATACTGTTAGTGGAAGTTTTGAATTTGATATATCAATTCCAGTCATATCTACTTCCATTTGCTAATGAAGTTGGATTTCTGTTTAGATGAAATATGATTATTGGTGTATGAAAATGTTTATTCCATTACTTGATCTCACTAAAATCATGTTGTATTATCATTGCATAATTCCTTCTTAATGGAAAGTTGGTAGGGAATCAATATGATTAGTTAAGTCTTGTCTATGACTTTAGCCTTTTGGTTTGACATATTCTTGCACTCTGAGGATATCTGTCTATCTATATCTATATATATATATATATAGAAAGAGAGAGACAGTTGGATTTTACCTGAAAAAAAATGACAGACCTAGCCGGCAAAAATATTCTCATTCTTGTACAAAGGAACAAAATTTCATCATATGGAACATGAACAAGTTGAGATTGAAATCCAGAGATCCATCCAATAATTCCTTTTGTTTTTGTTTTTTTTGCAGGATGCTTTGAAAAATTATACCTTAGTTTTTGATGCTGTATACACGCCCAAAATTACTAGACTCTTGAAAGAAGCAGAAGAATCAGGAGCCACTATTGTAACAGGATTGGAAATGTTTACGGGGCAAGCATATGGACAATATGAGAATTTCACTGGATTGCCAGGTAAGCTGAATGTAAAAAATTTAATGAACTGAGTTTCACTGGATTTCCCTGCTCTATTTATACCTCAATTGATCCAATTGATTTTGAAACCCTTTTATTTGTTTGATTTTATTTTGAATTTGCAGCACCAAAGGAGCTCTTCAGAAAAATTATGGAAAAGTATTAATGAGGTTTGCACAAGACATAACCTCTATCCGATTTATCTTGCTTCTTCACGTGTTGAAAGTTTTAATTTTGCTAATTTATTATTCCATCCATGATTCAATTTAGCCAAGTAATTGTAATTTAAGCGGAAGGATCCTTTCATGTCAATGCTTGAATCCGTTGTAATCTCACCATTTATTCTTTTAAATCTCAATTTTTAAAAATCTAAAGTATTGAATGCTGCAATGATACTATTGAATGCTGCGGAGAATTTTATTTTCCCTTAAAACATTGTCCATCATGATTCCGTATCTTATTAACAACCTTTTTTGTTTATTTGTTCTTATTTAAAACTTATCAATAATCACTTGTTAGAGTTAAAAAAGTAAGAGGATAAAATTAATTTTATGACTTAAATTAACTTGTCTATTCTGAACTTTCAAAAATTTCATTTGTGTAAATTTATGAGTATTCACTGGGAAAAGTATTTAAGCAGGGTTTTAATGTAATAAGATAAAAGTGATAATGCCAAATAAATATCTAACATGATTTTTTATTTTGCAGTGATTAAGCTTAGCAACGGAACGGATTGAGACAGGTTTAGAAGAGACATTTCCAATTCGTGTATCTAACACTTTATTCGCCAAAGTAAATTCAATAACAACCCTAAAAAACTGGGTTTTTTTGTTGTCAAAATTAGGTTTACCGTGAAATCAAATTTCGTTTTGTAATTAATGGAAAAAATTTGTCCAGTAGAAAAAAAAATGTTTATATATCAGATGAGACCATTAGTAATAAATAGATAAATTGATGAAGTATAAAATTACTAATATTAGAATTTATAAAGGTGTTAAGAGGAATAACTTGATTAAAAAGAAATGTAATAAAAATAAGACAATATATAAAATATGAATATATGGCATCAACTAAAAAAGTTTCAACAAGTTGGTTATATTTTTATAAAAGTTTGTAAAAGAACGAATAAACTTTAACAGAGAAGTTATTTATCCAATATATGGAGAAGAAAAGGTGATAAGCTGACCTTCGACAACCATGTAGCGTGGATTTTTTCTTGTGGTACTTGAACAATTTGTCCATATTATGATTTCTTACTTCTAATTTTGTAATGGTGTTAAAAAGTTACATGGTATTGTAATTTTGTAATGCAGAAATTACAAAAATGAAAATGGAAAAATTAGTGCAAATTATCTCTCCACCTCCATATTTTCTCTTCCTACCTCCATAGTGAAACATTGGTTTTAATTTTTTTTAAATTTTTAAATAATTCTAAATAAAGTATAATATCATCCTGCACTCTTACACCTTATATCTTTCTTTCAGTTGCAACACATCATTTTCTCCAACCGCACGTTTGAGAGAGCAAATATATCATTTGAGCGTGTCTGAAAGAGTTGGCGAAAAAGTTAGTTGTATTTGACGTTCCCAATTTGAAGATAATATATTTTTTTTTATATTCTATTTTTGTACTTCGTTGGTTTTTTTTCTGAGTTTTGTAACTTCCAAAAAATTGAAAGAAAATAAGTGAATAAAAAAACAATCGTCACTAATAAAAACATCACAAAATTTATCTCAACCACCCGTCACTACAAGTAATCACCACCATTTAAAAATGAAAGAGAGAGTATGCATTCATGATTACTCAATTTTTTTATTTTTATTTTTCATATTTTTAATTTATCAAACACAATTCTCTCTTTACATTTACATTTTTTCTACATATACCTAGGTACTATTTAATTGTTCTTGGCTTCTACATTTTTTTTCTATCATTTCCTGCATTTATATTTCTTGTTCTATACTCTTTTAAGAAGCTTGTTTATTTACTTTTTTTATGAAAACGGATGAAATGCACACTAAATAAGGGTTCAATTGTGTATTTAAAATTTTTAATTTTTTTTGCAAATTAATATAAAATAAAAGTGATCAAACGAAAATTTAATTTGACAAATTTCAAAACAAAAATAAAAAATCCTAAGAGTATCATGTGAAGAACATTGTCAAACACAACTTCAAATTCACAGTCACAAAATCAAAAAAACATTTTCCAAAAACTAGTTTTAACAAAATTCTCCTTTGATTAGTTTTGAATAAATACAATGCAATTCAAAAGATAAGGCTAGAGAGATTTCTCTACGTGTTGTTATACTAATTTGTCTTAAAACCTACACTATGTCCATTGATCAACACAATCAAATTTCACTAGCATACTCATTGATAAAGTTCAACTTATGAATTAGAAGGAATGATCTATCAAATATGACTTTTATTTAATCTGAACCAATAAAACTCAATTACATTTGGTCTAAACAAGATTTAATTAGTTGGAATTGAATTATAATGTGTTTGCACGGATTAAAATGAAGAAACAATCAAATTCATGCATTAGAAACCAAAAGCAACCAATTCAAATGGTAAAGTTGTTTAGAAATGTATGAAATATGATTGTAATGGTTCGACCGATGAAGAAAGAATATGAGAAAGTACTATAAAACAAGAACAACAAAATACAAAAGTTGGAAAAGGATAGAGATGAAGAACGTGCCACTTTCCTAAGAAATATAAGTGCAATAGGACAATCACCACTTGAATTTATAAAACTCAAGATAAAATTCTAAGGTTGAGGACTTGTCTATTGAACTTGAGAATATTGAATACAAGAGTGGTGAGCTATCTCTTAATTTTTCTTATACTCCTCTCTAAATCTTGCTTCTCTATATATATGTATATATATATATATATATGTATATGTATATATGTATATGTATATATGTATATGTATATATGTATATATATATATATATATATGTATATATGTATATATATATATATGTATATGTATATGTTCATGTACATAGTACAGTCATCGTAGTTCATACACTAACAAACACATACAAGGGTAAATTATAAAAATAAAGTTCTGACATACAAAAATATAAGTAAAAGAACTAATTTGATTAGTAATTCATAATTAATTTAGTTTCTTTTTCACTCAAACACAATCATACAAAATACAAATATCAATCACGGTAATTCAATTCCATTTCAATCATATAAACCCCACATGGGTCTATTTCCAAACACGATGATTAGATTTCATTTCAATCCATAATACTTTGTTTTCATTTCAATCATACTAACTTTACATATATTCATTTGTCTCACAGTACCTTGATTTCCTTTCAACCATCGGTACCTTTGATTTCATGCCAATCATAGTGATTGCATATGAATCTATCACCTCCTGGAAGACCCATTAATCATAAATCAAGTACCTTGATTCCCTTTCAATTTTCAGTACCCTTTTGATCTCATTTCAATCAATGATGGCATAAACTTATTCTCTTCCGGAAGACTCGTTAAGTATGATCCTACCAGAGACTAACATCTAATTCACTTCAATCGAATCAAGGTAAGTCCAAACATCTATATCGTGTGACTACAAGTGGTCATTATGTGTATGAACTTCATCTTCAGTTTCTCACCAACTGATATTTTAGCATGTGTGACTTAGATCATCCGTGAAATCAAAGGATATCTGCTTATAGGCTTTTCATATGATAAAATATATCAACCAAAAGTAAGTACAAAAATGATCACCGTAGCAGTTAATTAAGAAGATGAATATAACTTAACAAGATTAATAATGAAAGAACTAACTTGTAAATTAAAATAAATTTTAAAAATTTAAATGCTAGCAAAATTCTCTTAAATATCAATTGGACCATGTTCATACTTTTAAAACGAAAATTAAAATTCACTTTTTTCTATTTTTTTATTTTTAAACAAAATATGTAAAAATTATAAATTGGACTAAAACTATACATTTAAAAATATAAAATAATGAAAAAAAAGAAAACTAACATCATGTATAATGAAATAAAAGAAAACTAACATCATGTATAATGAAATAGATTAACATTGTGTTTAGGATGGAAAAAAGAAATGATTTCACGTTTGGATTCACGGATATACAGTGAAATAAGAGTGAGAAAAAATGAGATGTCATTGTTCAATGACTCAATCAAATGTAAAGAAAAACAATGAAAATCATTTACATATTTGACAAAATACTATTTTAACCTCTTTATAACAATAAAAAAAATACATAACATCATTGATTATAACATCGATTTATTCGAGACATATTGAAGTTATCAATTTAGGATTTGTAATTATTTACAAATTTTAATAATTTAGGAATTTTATTTATGTAAAATACGTGTTAAAATTTGTAAAATATTTTTGCATAAATTTTAATTTATTTATGCATAAAACAATTTAATCATATTCTATTTTAATTTAATTTTAACTACAAATATAAATTTACAATCTTACACTTTTATTTATTTAAAAAAAAATATTTTATAAATCACACATATCACATTACTCATAAATTTCTTTTAATTTCTAATCATCTTTCTTTTAATTTAAAGTTCCCTTTGACTTTAAATATACATTCAAATCAAATTCAAATATCAAAATTATAATTTTAAAAGATATTGAATAATTTAACAAACTTCTTTTCTTTTGCTTCAAGAAATTCAAAGTGCAGATGTGACTGTCACGTGCAGGCTGAATAATAAATGCAATACAGCCAAATTAGGACAGAATGGTCGCGGGCACCGGTAAAAGCCGGTGAAGGAAGGGTCTCACTTGAGCAAAGCAACCGATGAAAATGGCAAGGACAAAACAGTACCCGGTTTTCAAAACTCCCGCGTTTTCAGCTTCAATAATATATCTGGTTCGGTCGGCTGAGCTGTCGTTTTGATCCATTTTCTGTGCACTATCACCCAAACACGTCACTATCTTTCTTACAATTATTGTTTTTAGTTTCAAATTATTTATTTATTTCTAATTTTTGTCTTTTCTTTTTTTAATTAAAAATAATAACCAAGTTACACACTTAATCCTGCTATCACCCATCTTAAGTACATATTTTTTACATTTAATATTTCATCATATTTACTAGTTTTGTTTTCGTTTCAAAAAACACTAAATTTACATATATTAAAAAAAATCAATTCAATATATTAAATTTCATTAATTTTCTTTTTTTTAAATATCTATATATATAATTTTGTAAAATATCAAATATCAATTAAATTCTAAAATATTATTAAATAAAATAATAATTAAAATTTACTTATATTTAAAATAAAAATAAAATATGTTCTTTATAAATTGAGAATGATCTTTTTAATCTCTTATAATCTTTTGTTCTTCCTCTTTCTCTCTCGTGTTAGATAGGATTTTTTTATGGTGTATTATTTTTCTTTCAAAAACTAATTTATTTTAACAACCTTTGTTTATTAAAATGATTTAGTTTTGATTTTTTTAAGAAATTTTTCGAAAGGATCAATTCTATTATATTATAACTATTATTTTTCTACTAAAATATGTAGTGTAAAATAAAATAATGTATATATATATATATATATTAAAGTTAAATATATTAGTTATACAATATTGCTAATTAAAATAAACGAGAATATTAATATTGATTAATTTAGAAGTTTAATTAATTTTTAAGTTCTTCATAAATTTAGATATTTTTAATATATTGAAATTTTTCATTCTACTATATTGAGTAATAAAAAAATAAATAAAAAATTATATATTGAGTTATCGTAACCATTTAGTTTCTTAATCTTAAAGTAGAACCAACCAAATTTGGACAATGAGAAATAAAGTTATAAAATCTAATTATCTTTATAAAATATGGCATTATTTTATTGTATAAATTAAATACTAAAATAAAATAAATATGAATGTATCTGCTTGAAGTTTTAATTTAACTATGATAATATATTTTATTAAAATATTTATTTTAAATGTTAAGAGTTTAATAAATTTATGTTTTGTAGTTGATTTTACTATCATAAGATTATAATGTTATATTACATATTTTTAATCTTTAAAATCACTACAAGAAAATCATCAAATAGAAATCAATTTCTGATACTAAAATAATTAGTTACAATAGTAATTAAATTATATATTATTTTAAACTAAAAAAATGATTTTTAAATTAATTTTTATTAATATTAAATAGTTTTTAAATTGGTATATAACTAGCTACCAAGATTTTAACTATTAATTATTTAGATTCTAAATTTGGTAGCAAAATCTTTGGTTGTTTATTAGATACCAATTTAGAAACCATTTAATAATAATATAAACTAATTTAGAAATAAAATATTTTTTTAATCTCTAAAATGATTTTTAATTTAATCATTATATCAACTAATTATTTTTTATTTATAAAATTGATTTCTATTTTATAATTTTGTTATAGTGAGGATTATAACATGAGTTGAATGTGATTGAAAATTTGAATATTAGATACAGTAGTAAGTAAGTGGTTCAGTTCTAAAATCAGAGTTTTCTTTGACGAGAAAGTCCATTCAACTTTAAAATGTCTCAATTTCTCATCATTTTTACTTTTCGCGCCATTTTTTTACCTTTTTTTTTTTCTTTTCTTGACAACTTCACCATTAGCTTCATTTCGTCCATTATTCGATGTTTTCCTCTCAACTCAATTCAAATGTTTTAGGGTAAAAAGAATTTTGAGTTCGTGTAATTTTTTCATAAAAATCAACTTAAAGTTATTACATCATAAATGGTTTTATTTGGATTTCATCATTCGTGTTTTATATTTATTATTATTTTTTTAAATGAAGTTAAAAGAAGGCGAAAAAATTAGACAATGTTAGTATACCAAAGTCCTCATTCACACATACGAATAAAGAAAAAATAGGAAACTAATATTAAAAAATAAGACTTAACACAAATGTTCTCGTCTTATTTTAATAAATCTTTTGGGGGTATAAGAAACTTGATATTAATGTGTTATGAGACAATTTATAATTTTTGTGAGAAAAATTATATAAGAAAGTTTACAATTTTTACTGTACGAGAAGATTTGTGATTTTAAAAACAATTACATCTTCAATAATAATATTTTTTATTGAATATTGATAGATATAAAATTTGAAATGTCGAAACCATATTTTATTGAATAATAAGTTACTTATGCATGGTACTGCCCAGTGCATAGCTAACTTAGGAGTGCGATCTCTACTGGAACTGGCGAGTTAGGGCCTTCATACACCCTCCCTGTGGTCTCGCCGGCCGCCTTCATAATC
>Ga0123342_1001677_pt1 | contig 37289 bp, 15 predicted proteins | sample Turbeawhitnodule_FD_89960 | JGI IMG/M metagenome (GOLD analysis project Ga0123342, IMG submission 89960) | Root nodule microbial communities of legume samples collected from Mexico - Turtle bean Mexico white nodule | ecosystem: Host-associated > Plants > Roots > Nodule | place: Mexico: Nepantla...
AAATTTTTATATTTATTGTATATAAAAGAAAAAAAAAAGAGAGAGAGAGGGAGGGGGGGAGAGGGGAATATATATATATATATATATATATATATATATATATATATATATATATATATATATATATGCTCATACTGTTTAATGCAGAAGTTTTCCATTAAAATAAAGATAAATTCAGATAATACTTGTATAGACGAGTTTATTTGTCATTGCTAATTGCAATTGGATGTGCTACTTGGGTTACTCGGCGGCACATAATAAGTAGTCATATCAACGGCAAAATACTGACCCCAAATATAATGAACTACTGTTTTGTTATTGCAGGAACGTACCTCAAAGCACGAGAGAGATCTACGCTCCTTTAAGAAACGTCTTGACAAGTATGATTCATCCAAGGAAGCAATTCTTGATCCCTTCTTCACTGATTTGTTCATTGAGTCTGACGCAAAGGTTTAACAATCTAGAGCTAAGTTAAAATATTGATGTATAGATCGAAATCTGATAACTACATATATGACTTCAAAACTTCCACAGCAATTCAGGTTAAGTGAGAATTTTCTTCTGTAAATATTTCGGAATGATACTGGTACTCGGGTATATTTTTCCGAGTTAATGTTATCACGTTTTAGTTTTAATGTTTATAATTGACAATATATTTGAAGTCCCCCAAAATGTGTACAGTTAACTACCTTGCAAATGTTAGGATTTCTGGATACACAGCAAAATTTAGGTTAATTAAGAAAAAAATAATAATTCAAAGCGCTGCAAGGAATATAAATTTAGAATAAAATGTGTTTTAAGTCTTCAGGTCAAATCATAATGAAATTTAAGTTAAGGACTCGATAACTAAGGAGTCAAAGCATGAACAAAGAATATGGATATTTGATAAGAACTTCATAAAACCTAATTAGAAAAAGTGATCTGGATAAAAAAACCACTTGAATTTTTTTTCATTTTGAGCTGTAAAGATTGAATATTATTAATAAAAGGTTATCAAGTGCAAGATCAACATTAAACACATTTTCGTTTAAAACTAAAAGGGTTGTTTAGGAAGATTCTGAATTACTCTACTATAGACGAGCTTAGATTCATGAGACTTAAAATAATTCATATGATCTTGGAACTTAGACAACACTTTGTGTCCAAACTTATGGTATGTTCGGACTTACGTGTAATAGAGTACAGTACAAATTCAACAATACTTTTTCAATTGCATTAACCCCCGAATCTTTGCTCTTTGTTTCATGACTGTGGGAAAAAACAAAACCTACACCTCTGTTTATGGAACTAAATTTTTTTCCCTGTTTTTAAGGAATACACAACAAACAACTTTATATAAGGCCATAATCCTTGTAGACTGATTGTCTTCTTGCCCCTCTTCTTCGAAGTTTGTGGTTTTGAGCTTGAGAATGGAGACTTTTGACACATTCTGTGCATCATCCCTATCACTCTTTCTAAGCTTTCGGCTAGAGACCCAGTCACACACTTGCCCTTGTTAAGTAATAGCAGGCAAAATAGATTATTCCACATGGCTTGTCCCCATTCATTTTACTCTCTACAGATTGTAGCTTAAGGCATTGCCTCAAACTACACATGCCTAACACAACCAATAATGGAACTACAACTTTTTAGTCTTTTTTTTCTTACAACCTTTTAGTCTATTTTCATTTTCATCACTTTTTTCATGCCTTTATTAAGTGTCAATTTATTACTGTTGCTAGTGGTTTTTGCTGAGATAGTGTCACTTTTCTTATATAAATCTTTACCACCATCCACTAAGCTTTATAGATCCTTAGTAGATACTCCAAACCAACATCAAACCACATGCTCTCATTCCCAGGACCAAATTTTCGGTACTCGTATATTTATTTTATTATAAAAACTGATATAATTAATTAATTTTAACAGAATAAATAATACAGACTAAGTAACCTTTTAAAACAAATAAATTATTAATATTTGGCTCCTTAAAAAATAGAACCACTTGAAATACTCTACCGTTGTGGATGCTACTACTGTATTTTCAACAACCACGGCTTTGAACTTGCGCCAATCATCAACCACTAATTCATCACCCTCTCAATAATCCAACGGCTCACCATCTTTATTCATTCATTCAATTAAATAATCTTAACTTTAAGCATAGTTGATGTCTGTGCATAACACAGAAACACGACACGTGTCCCATGTCCAAGGATTTCTTCCAGCACTTTTACTTTACGTCCATCGAATAAACATGATTAATTACATACAAATAAATACGATTTACTTTATTTTATAAGTAATTAAAAATAGATGAAGGATTTTTCTAAATTTATTAGACTATTAGAACATTTAATTTAATAATGATTAATAATACAATAAAGCTATAAAAATATCTAATAATCATATATAGCTATTATCGATATGCGAATAATAATATCATAAGATTAAGGATAATTAATATTGCTTTATAAGTAGTTAATAATGTACAAATTTAGTTAATTTGGTGGAATAATATTTATATTCATTTATTTTTTAACGTTATTATTTTTGAATCTGTAAGAATTGAATGAAAGAAGTTTACAACAAATTTCCTCGACTGTTATTGAAACAAAATAGAGTAGATATTTATAGAATTATTTATATTTAATTTTGTGAAATTAAAAGGAGCGTGTAGTTGCAGTGTTAGAAGTTCCACTAGTGGAAGAAGCTGTTGCTGATATTGGTTGCACACAGAAAGGAGTTTGGGGGAAGATAAAGAAGCAGCAACTTTTTTTCATGTTTCTGGTCAGACCCAGACATTTCCCAACCCATCCTTCGTGACAAAGTAACATATTTTTATTATTTTCAAAATCATTATTAGAACTTGGTCGTTTTTGTTTTTGTTCCAACTTTTGCTCAACCTTTTTGGTTTGGTTTTTGTGTCTTGAACAGCTTTCCCGGTCTCAGCTCTGGTTCTTTCCCATGTCTTTTTGTTTTTAAAAGCAGCCACTCCTCCCAATATTCCAACGCACGCTCATTCTACATTGCTTAACCTCTCACTCTTTTTCATAATGGCCAAGGAACCTTCTCTGTGCCTCTTCCTCCTCTCTTTTCTCATTCTCCTCTCTTCCGGTGAGTAACCCTTCTGTTCTTCTTCTCAATACTTCACACTGTCTTTGCTTTTTGTTTCCGAATCTGAATCACTAACTGGGCTCCATCCTTTCTGCTTTGCAGGGACTGCATCTTCACCCTCTCTTGCTACCGCATTCCTCCACAAAACCAAGATCTCCAAATCTGAGATTCGGCTTTCTGTTACTGATTACAACATTTTCAACACTCTCACTGCCACCGACCTGCCAGTTGATTTCTTCTTAAACGAAAGCGTGGTTGAAAATTTTGTTTCTTCAAAATCATCTCCGGTTGCATGGCTGAAAGTTCATCTTTTGAACATTCTTCCACAAGTGGACATCAGGAGCATCGTTGTTAGATGTGGCAGTGAGTGCTTAGGCCGAGATGAGATGCCTTTACTCACACCTGTTATGGAATCAATTCATTCGTTTCTCAGCAATCTTCAACTAGGGAGGGAAGTTAAAGTCTCAGTGTCATTTCCGCTTTCGTTCTTAGAGAATTTGAATGCATCATATGAAAATGAGCTTCTTAGGATTGTTGCTTTTGTGAAGAAAATAGATTCATTTATCATGCTAGAGGATGCAATTGATGGGGAATCGGAAACTGTTCAGTCTGTTATTGAAAGAGCCACACTTGCTTCTATTCTTCCTTGCAAAGATGTTCCTGTGGTTTTCGCAACCAAGAGCAGTGGTATGGAATTAGCTGAATTTAGTGAGGCAGTATCAAAATATCTTGAAGCAGGATCTCGTTTTACTAAAAGGATTGCTGCATTGTATGCAGAAGTACAGACAAGCAAAGGTTTTGTACTGGAAGATCTCAAAAGAGAAGAGGGAGAAGGGATAATTCCTTTGACCCTAGGAGAAAAGCCAAGCAAAGTCCACATCAGAAGAATTCTCCAAGTCCCAACCAACTCACCTAACACAGTTTCCCCCACAAATCCAACCCCACCTTCACCAGTCATCTCACCTCCAGATACACCAACCATCATCACAGTTCCTTCCACCAATCCTGTCACAGTTTCCCCCACTAATCCAGGAGCAACACCTGTGACAGTTCCTTCTACCACACCAGCTGTTCCCTTAGCCCCTGTAAATCCAGCCAATCCAGGGGCTCAACCAGTCACCAACCCTGCGAGCTCTTATCCACCCCCATCAGGAAATGGTCCTGTCACAAATGCCCTTCCTCCTCCTCCAAGCACAAATTCTCAAGCCACGCCAGGGGGGCAGAGTTGGTGTGTGGCAAAGACTGGAGTTTCAGAAGCTACTCTTCAATCAGCACTGGACTATGCTTGTGGAATGCCAAGTGTAGATTGTTCACAAATACAGCAAGGTGGAAGTTGTTACAATCCAAATTCATTACAAAACCATGCTTCTTTTGCCTTCAACAGCTACTACCAGAAGAATCTTGCGTCAACAAGCTGTGACTTTGGAGGCACAGCAACCATAGTTAACACCAATCCAAGTAAGATCTCAGTAGCTTAATATCCCTTTTTCAGAGTTTGAGATTAAATGATTAATTTATCCCTTACTACTGTCTTCATTTTAAGAAGATATTAAGTTTTAGTCTCCATACATGCACAAAAGTTATTTAGTCTTATACGTGTATAAAAGCAAAGTTTTTGTTTCCGTTACTAATATGAGAACACAGTCTTTGCTGTGTAAAACGCTACCGGTTTTTTACTTAGTAAGAAACCACTACTAAACACGCTGTTCAAGGACTAAGACTTAACAGTTTTCTCAATTAAGTTCTAAATGTTAAAATGGAAACAACTTTAAGAAAGAAATGAATAATTTAACCTTGGCTGAAACTTCTGTTGACAGATATTGAATGAGAATTTACTTTATTATGGTCAAATCTTATCGGATGTTTGTGTAAAGATGTTGTTATGTGCTAAAATTATCATACTGTGTATATATATGGAAGAGTATTTAATGGAAGAAGTTATTCCTCTAAATCAATTTCAGTAGTTCGAGAGATTAGTCTCTGTCTCCATCCAGTGTTTTTTGTTAGGATGTATCCCAGGTCAAAATAAATATATGTAAATTAAACTCTTTCGTATTTTGTGATTCACAAAGTTGAAGATCATTTCTAAAGAACTCTGTTAAATTGTGAGCAGGCTCGGGTTCTTGCATTTATCCATCTTCTTCAGGGGCAGGCACATCCGGGTAAGTAAAATGAAATGGTTTCCTTAGCTACGGCAAATATTTTTGATACCACTAAGCCTACAAGATACTAATCATGGTCCTGTATAATGCCATTTTTGCAGCTCTATTGGCTCTCCTTCAGTTTCAGGATCCCAAAGCCCTCCTGATTTAAATACCTCAAATTCAGCTGCTCTGAGGCCTTTTCTTGACCATATGGTTCTGGTAGTAATATCCTTAGTCAGCATAAGACTCTCTATATGAGTTTTCCACAAGAATCAGCAGTGAAGTTCAATACCCTTCGTGTTGGAGTTAGTTGTGTTGTAATATTACAAGCACTGTACAGCTCAAAAACTGCAGAATGACAGTAGAATGAATAGAAGAAGAGAACATGCGCACAGGTTCTGGTCTGGTTCAGGTACAAGAGTAGTTGTGTAATTCAGTGTGCATTGCTCAGAGTTTGTGTTGGAAATTCATTTGCATATAAATGAGGGTTTGCTAATGTTTTGCAAAATGATTCACGTGAATAGGTCGAGTTAGAATCCAGGTTAGTTAACTCGTAGATGGTCATGGGAACAATTTGACACTATGCATGAGTCTATTATGAGAGCTTGTGATGATGTAGAAGATTAATAAAAAGAGGTGTCACGTTTCATTGCAATCATTTCTGTAAAGCAGCAATTATGATATTGGTAAATTGTGAAGATTTTTCGAAGGGCACTGTAGATGATCATAGTGAACTTCTCATGATTATTTGTGGTGGAGCATGCATGCTTTGTTGGTTTTGAATCATCATACTCAGCAATATTTGTCCATATTCAAGAACTCTTGTTCTTAAATGAGTTGCTATTTGTTTCTTTTTTATAGAATGAGTTACTGTTTAAGTTAATGGTTGTGCATCATCGTTACAATGATGAATTCGTCTAGTGTTAATCTATTACAATATAAAATCATTTTTTAGTTAAATGATTCAAAACTGATGAACTTTTAGAACTAAAAAAAAACTGAGTCAAAGATAGGTTCAAAACAGGTCAATGAAATTTTTAAGAAAATATTTTTAAATTTTTTCTTAAAAATTAAAATGTGAGGTATTTGTCATCTTCATTAACATTTTTTTTCTTAAATAATAAATATGATATTTTTACTTTTTATAATTTTTATTTCATACCTTAAATCAATTATATCTAACAAAAATATTTTTTATTAATGGTAGTATGTTTCTGTAGGTTTTTTTTAACGAGATTTGAAGCTGATTTAATAGAAAATATTGTAATCTAATTCAATAAAGTGTTTTCTTAAAATATGTAAACAAAGATTTGAATAAAATTACATATTAAGATTAATGTTACTTCAACGTACTCTATATAAAAGCCATAAAAAAACTAATTGTTAATGAAATAAAGATTGTCGCAGTTTTGGAGTAAACACTTCTAATATAACTACCACTTATTACATTTAGAAATTATTTATTTAAAAATTTGAATTATTTGTATTTTAAAATTATTGAATTATTTATTATATACTAATATGTAATAATTTGTTTACAGCATATGTTTATTTATTTATTTAATATGTATTCAAATCTACAGATTACATTATATCAAATATTCTAAAACAGTGATGATAATTTAAATTAATTTATACAATTTTGTAGTATTTTTTTTATTATAATTACTTTATGATATAATAATATGTTTCTAATGCATGTTTTAATATAATAAAATGTTTCTCCAATAATAACATGTTAACCAAAATAACTTATTATTATTTTTTAAATTATTTTATTCAAACAAACTAAATATATATTTTAAAAATAAATCCCAAATCTTGTACCATAAAACCGCACCTCTATATTTCATATGTTTTTTTTTTTTTTTTATGCTATGTTTTGTATTTTGTATTTTGTTTTTTACTATCTGTATCTATTCTGATTAATGTTATTGGAATAACTTCCATAATTTTTATTTTTAATTTTATTTTTTATTATCTGTATCTATTCTATTTTTTTTATTACTGGTAATAGTAATATGATTTCCTGTACGATAATTGTGTTTGTACTAAAAAATTATTTTGTCACTCTCATATATCACTTTCTCTCTCTATATATATATTTATTTTTATAAATAAGTGTTTAAAACATAAAGATAATAATAAGTGTTTAATAATTAGAATAAAGAGTATAAAATAAGATATATCTTTAAAAAGTAAGTATATAGATAATATTTAAATTGTTGTATGATTATTTCATAAATAGTCATTCGTCAATAAATATTTATTGAATAAATCGTTTTATTCATAATAATTGTTATTTATGAAGAAAAAAAAGTTCAGTTAAAGAATATATGCGGTGATTTAAATTCTTTGAGATTCTCAATCTTATAGCAAGTAGCTACAATATATTACGATATATCTAATTCTTACCTTTATTATAATAATCATTCTTGTTTTTAGGAAAGATTGTAAAAATAAAAATAAAATCCGAGTTCTGAGAAAAATGTGAATGTGTGGAAGACGAAACGTTTTCGTTTGAAATGGGGTAGAATAAAAGATTAGTTCCATTGCCGAAGCCATAAAAAAGCATCACCCTTCCACGTCCTAAAACTTTATTCCCCCCAACCCAACGCAGACACGTGGACTCCAACCCACACGCAACCCAATCACAAAAGTGGGTTATCGAGATCATCACCGGGTTGCCCCGACCCGAAGACCAATTCGATACTTGACTGTAACGGACTGTGCTTTCTTTAAGTTTCTTTATCCCACCCACCATCCTACCTCACCGCACCATCTTCTTCTTTTTCATCTAACTCCGTCTTCGCGCCAGACAAAGGTAAAGCCCGAAGACGCCGTCAACTTACTAACACCGTCAGTAGGAATTCTAGAGATTAGGGTATCGAAGAGATCGGCGTCATGGGCGGAGATGGAGCGACGGCGAACGCGGAGGCGCAGTACGCCACGGCGAAGATATCGGTGTGGTGGGACATCGAAAACTGCCATGTGCCCAAGGGTTCGGATCCGCACGCGATCGCGCAGAACATCAGCTCAGCGCTGGTCCGCATGAACTACTGTGGCCCCGTCTCCATCTCCGCCTACGGAGACACCACCACGCGCATCCCAGCCTCTGTACAGCACGCGCTCTCCAGCACCGGAATTGCCCTCAACCACGTCCCTGCCGGTCGGTAACTATCCTCCCTCTTCGAATTTCGCCTTTATCTGTTTTTAGTCTCTGCGATTAGGTTTTTGATGCTTGATGTCTAGTTATTTATGATACACACTCGATCTAGTGAAAACACAGCGCGTGAACTCTCTAACTGTATAACTATGTATTGGCTGTTGGATTGAGGTTGAGCTATTGTTATTAGTATTGTCAAGGCCTTTTGAATCAAATCTTAACAGTTGGAAATTTGCTCTGAGTAGTAGCTCCGATGTTCTTTCTCCTCACTGTGATGCATGCGAAGGGTCTGGTGCAGATGGTTATTTGACTACCACAAGACATTGTGACGAATTGTTAGCATTCTATCCTGAACCCCGTCGTAGTTCCGGTTTTGTAGTATTTCCTGATGTTGCCAGAAATTGCAGTTCGTTGTGACTCATGCAATGGCCACAATTGCTGCATTAAGGTGGTCATGTCCAAATCTAGATTGTCAATAAGGTGTTCATGTCCAAATATAGATTTGGATTGGATTTTAAATCCAAATCCATATTTTTATAAATTTATATAATATTAAAAAATTATTAGTATAATGTAATTTAAAATTTATCTTTTTACCTTTTTTGTGTGATAAAGGTTAATTATTAACTTTTAATGTTAAGCTTATCTTTTTAATTAGTCATTAATTTCAATATTTTATAGTAGTTTAACATTTTAATGTTTATGCATTTTTAAAAATCTGTTTAAATAAAATGGAAGTCTCATCTAGAAAAGTTATAAAATATGATGAAAACTAGATTTAAATAATTGGATTTTGAATGAAATCAGAGCAGTTCAAAATAGAGCGTTTAGCTCAGTTAGATTTTTTACCCACCTTAAACATCGTGCAAAACTTTATGTTGCGGTTTTGATCCATTTCTTGATATTGCCGGATGTTGCAAATAAATGCGGCTGATGCTGCTATAATCACAGTTGCAGACACCTTCCAGTATCTTGATGTTGTGGTTTTCAGAATTCGTAAATGCGGCTGATGCAGCGATAGTTGCAGTTGCAGATATCATCAAAACCCTTATTTTGTGGCAAAAATTGCAGTCACGACGATTGTGAATTTTATTTGCTTTTGTATGTGCAGAAACTTTGGTCACCAGTTTTCTTTTTCTTTATCAAGTCTATTATGAATCTCTGTATGTGCTGTGACGCTTGAAACTTCTTTCTTTTTCTTTTCCTTTTCCTTTTTGGATTTTGACGTTGTAATATTTGATTATAGGCGTGAAAGACGCAAGTGACAAGAAGATTCTTGTTGATATGCTATTCTGGGCAGTGGACAATCCCGCACCCGCCAATTATTTATTAATTTCGGGTGACCGAGACTTCTCAAATGCTCTCCATCAACTTCGGATGAGGAGATATAATATTCTTCTTGCGCAACCTCATAAGGCATCAGCACCCTTGGTCGCTGCTGCCAAGAGTGTATGGCTTTGGACTAGCCTCTTAGCTGGAGGACCTCCTCTGTCTAATGGTGAATCACAACAACTTGGTAATGGTAGCATTAGCCATGTATCATCTTCTGACTCCTCACTAATTCCAGCTACAAGTGCTGCTCAGATGCAGCAATCCTATTCAGAAGTTCATGTAGGAAATTCAAAATTTCCAAATGGAGGCAGGGGATTCGACACTAGGTTTCAGGGTAAACCTAATTGGAGAAACTCGAGTCAATCAAATGCACCCAGAGCAATGAATCCACCACCACCACCACCTGGACTTCAAGATAATCGTAATCGTAATAATATAAACTCTTATCGACCTGGAAACTTTAATCCAAATGTTCCGCTGAGTGGATCTGCTACAAATTATGTTCATGGCAATACTGATCAGTTATGGAGCAATAACAGTAATCTACAGGGCAATCATCAAGTTCCTTATTCCCAGCCATTAAGACCAAACAACTTCCCATTGCAACCTCCTTTTGCACCTAGTAATTCATATACTCCAACTTCTCGTACTTTTGCAAGTCCAATGATCCCACCTAGTAGGACTGGTGGTCCCAATTTCAACTCTGGGCCACATACCAACGTGCCAGATATTGGTAATCTGAACATTTCGGGATATCCTGATAGTGTTCATAACCCACCTACTATTCAACAACGGAATGGAGATTTGAAACATAATCCTAATAGTAGTGCTCCACTTTTAAGATCAATTGATGAAAAAAATGGACATGTGGTACATAACAGTGGCACACAACAATTACACCAAGGTTATCAACATGGTCCAGATTATCAACCAACGCCGTTGGCAGCAATGGGTAATAATAATCCTCCTGGTAGTGGTATGTGGGGTTCTCCAGGATGTCCTAAGCCTTCTGAATATGTACAAGGCTTAATAGGGGTTGTTTTACTTGCCTTGAACTCGCTAAAAAACGCAAAGATGATGCCAACTGAGGCAAATATAACTGATTGCATCCGATTTGGAGATTCCAAGCACCGCAACACTGATGTTAAGAAGGCTCTTGAAAGTGCTATTGAGCAGAATATGGTCGTGAAACAGAATTTAGGTGCTTTGCCATTGTATGTTGGTAAGAATGATAAACTTTGGAAGTGCGTCAATCCATTAGGTGGTAATCCTAAGCAGCACTCAAAAGAAACATGGGATCAAATTGAAAAGTTTTTAACAACTCCTGCTGGAAGAACAGCAATAATGGCTACACTGTGCAAGTAAGCATATTGTGATTTCTTCAAAACTTATAGGTTTATTATTATCTTTTCAAACTTGTCTTAGTCATATTATGTCTTTTGTTTTCTTTTCTAGGTATGAAGCAGGTATTGTGATTAAGAATATGTGCTTCAAAGATCTTGCTTTGGGTGATGTCCTTCAGATTCTAAACATGTTAATTACCCATAAAAAATGGATTGCGCATCATCCGTCTGGTTGGCAACCACTTAACATTGCTCTTCCTGAGACAAACCCCGGTTCAGGGGTTGTAGCTGAAGTATAACTGCATTCTGAGTATGGTAATGGAAAGGCACCCAGAGAAAACTCAATGAATATAGTACGAGCCAGTGTACTAGGAATTTTGATCGCATAATCCTCTCTTTCCCCTCTGAATCAAAAAGGTAGGTAGTAGTGGTGAACTGTAATACAAAAAAGCATCTTGAGTGTTTATGGTTATTGTCAAAGCCTTTTTAGCTGGTCTTTACGGAGAAATGAAAGCAACTGTTGGGCGATAGTTGAAATATACCAAACACTTAAGTTTGGTGTGGTTGCTGAGATTTCTAGGATGGCTTGCTATGCATCGCAATGGATCTGTCTTGGAATTAGTGTGACATCTTTTGTCATGAGCTTCTACGCAATTTTTATCTTCCTACAGATTTATTATATTTTGCCTGGAGGTTGCCTTATTAGGCTGAACTTCGGATCCATTTATTGATATATTTTAAGTAGTTTCTTGGATACTGACTAAGTATCTGTTTTGCACTTCTGCTGGATATTGATGGACCTTTAATCTAGTTAGGTAAACCATCCTCAATGCTGTCTGTTTCACTTGGAAAGTGATCTATCTACTCAATCAAATTCTTCAGGGTGAACTGTGGAATACAAGTCCTGAAGCTGTTGTATTGCCTTTTTGTTTTGTTCGTTGGTGGTCGCCTGTCTTAGAAATGCTACAGAAAGTTAAACCACTGGACAGAGAACACTTCATTTGCACAAAATTCAAGGAGATTGTACTCTTCAAATACCGCACGAAGCTCTTGATTTGCTATCTCAACGTAAATACTCGGTATGTTTATGATCTGAGAATTTGTCTATGAAAATCACGTTACGGAGTACGCAAAATGATTCAAAGATGGTGAAACTAAATGGTAGGGCTTCCTACTGCATCTCTTGCTTATGGTTCTTACAGTGATATTTATTTATATACATCTGGAATTAGCTTCTGGATACCTGGCTCAGTGCACTGAATTTGGTAATTTAGTAGGGGAATTAATCTGGTCTTGCCGCTTCCTATTGCCTTGTAATGTTATACCAATTTAAATTTCCATTGTATCATATTGTTTAAGTATATGCCTTCAGCTTTTTGAGTTATATTTTCACGTCTGTTGGTTGGAGATGTCCCTATGACTGGAACAGGGTTCAATCTGTGTTTAATCTTATTATACTTTCTCAATCTTTGGAATAGTGTGACTGATTGATGCCCACTGGTGTTGGCTCAGAGCGCTTCACAGGTGTACATAAACTCATTTCGATTTGGTGCCACCAGCAAGTTATGTACCGTTTTATTTTCTTTTAATGGTTCAGCATCAACTAAATTGTCGAATTACATTCTTGGCTTTAGATTTCATGTGTGTGGATCATTCTGAGAAATTGAATGGATTCGTTAACTGCGCTCTGTCAAAATACCATAAATCCTCTCTATTTAGAGATGCCCAACCTCAAGCTTGATTTGGTTTGGTTCAATTAATCTTATAAATTTGAAGGGCATTTGTGAATTTAAGATTTTTTTTAAAATTTTGGAGAGCCAAAAGAAAATTATCCCATCCTACCCTAAAATTTTTGTTGGATTTCTAGATTAATACGTGTTTGTCCGGCTCACAAATATTTTTATATCTTTTACAAACAAATATTTAGTTTTAGATGTTCCTTAAGTGCAATATGGTCGTTAAGTAAACTTTTAGTTTTACAATAAAAAGATTAGGTATAATTTAAATCCATGTTATTATAATTTTTTTACCATACTATAACCATTTTACTTATATTTTTATCTTATTTTATTTTCATAAATTATTTTAGTTTATTATTTAGAATCTTTGCATAGTGGCAAATTCTTATGTAGAGTTGTGCAAAGCTATACCTTGATGATGTGAACAGCCTAAGTACTGTAATTTCGTACCAACACACTTGTTATGATGAATTAATGCGAACAAGTAACCGTGAGATATTGGGGTATTTCTTGAAAGTGTCATTCTTCTTACAAGGATAACCTTAGCCATTGTTAACAATTTCTGAGAGGCCTTATAGCAGATAAATAGGATATCGAAGGTGATGTTAAAAATGGCTGTCAGATGTGATGTAAGTGGTAATTTCTTCAACCATTGCTAACTTACTCAATGCATGTCCAAATAAAAACAAGTGTGCATGTATATAAGGTAAATATGAGTAGAGGGTGGTGATTCCGAAGAATCTAAGCCTATGCCAATTGTTCATGTATGGTGATGGGCCTGAGAAGCCATTGTCATTGGTATCAACACAGATTTACTCAAGACTGTCACAACCTCCTTTCGAGCAACTCCTCAGCATTAATAATGTCTTCTAATAAGCAATTTTGGGAGCGAGTAAACTAGGGATGAATTCATTACACCTTAGAATAAAATATCTACATATTTAAATTTTAGCCTATTCTTTAGTCTTCCATTCTAAGTTCTCCACTGTAATGTCAAACCTTGTGTTTGACCTTTATGAAGGAACATGCAAAGTATCCATGGATATATGGATACTCGAATATATAAAAAAAAGTCCACTGATATTTTTCAAACAGATATAGATAGATCCAATTTAAGTTTAAATAATTAACCATATCAGAATCTCATTAAATACTAATAACACAAGTAAATCCATCTCACAAAATCCTATCTGAGTCCCTTTCTCTCCCAACAAAAAACAAAAAACAGAAGATATCTAAATGAAACTCACAGTCATTATTTTTCTTTGTACTAAATACCATTTCTTAGCAGAAAAAATATTGATTTTCCCCTTCCATCGTCATTTCTCCATGTACTTTCTGCTATACCAACAGTAAAGTGTTTTTCGTCCTTATAAAATTCAAATATTTACTTTTCGTCCATCTAAAAATTTTCATGCAGGTCACTCACAAATAAAAATGTGTTAGCGAAAAAAAATTCGGGGGAACATTTGGTTAAATTCAACAATCATTATCAGACATAACGTGCATGTCTAATTACCCTTTGATAATGCTAGTATTACCAAGTTTTAGTCTAACAAAGAACTAGTACAATCATCAATTGTGATGTGTAACCAAACACACGTCCCATGTTCTTCTACATAGTGTGAGCCCGAAAATCATTATCACCTTTTAAAATCATCTACTGTTGCAGTCTTCGAATCCGTCCTTTATAAACCATGAAATACAAGAAATCACCCCTACCTCTAACTACAGGTGCCACACTCTAAATCATCGTAAATAAAATAACCTAAGCAGTCAGAATGAACCAACTTCTATAAGAGGTTTAGTTCACGAAGAAGCCAATCAAATCTCCATCATCCAAACAGAATCCACCCCTACAGCTCATCGAAACTTTAAACAACCATGTTCCCCCATATATGCTTTGCAACACACAACAGAATCCACAGAAACAGAACACAGTACAATCACCAAACCAAATCTCTCTTTAAAATAAACCACAACTGTTTTAGCTGCAGGGTATTGATGACTAAAAGGGTGGGATTGATGACTGCTAATAGGGCTTCTTGTTGGAACAGGGAGCACGGAGTGTTAGACATGTGTACGAGATTTTGACATGGGAAACCTACACAAATGTAGTAGGAAGTGTTATGGTTATGCAACTTTGGTACTCGGGACACGATTGTAATGGGAATACTTTTGACATGAAAATGTCACAATGATATTCAATGGGTTGATATTGATAAGAAATCCACCAACTAAGATCCTTTTTGGGAACTAAACATCCTTAAAAGATACTTGAAAATTAAATTAGTAAGAACAATTAAAAAGTTACAAAATATTGACGTACTAGGGGTAACTATCGTACTCTGTTGATGAAAAGATTTGCATTAAAAAGGTGTGTGTAATAATTATCTCACTTCATTTCTTGCACATTTCTTTGGAAACAAAAAACTAAGTAAAAGCAGCTCAAGATTAATCCTAAAATATCAAACTTAAAGATTATGGAAAGAAATTTACATAAAAACTAAAGAAGTTTACTTCAATTGACACAATTTTAAGGCATTAAATTGTCACAGGATCATGATTATGTACAAGGATATTTCCATCGATCTCGACATTGAAGCTTTTTCTAAGAGTTTTTTCGCAGCAAAGCTAATATGAGCAATTACTGTAGCTTCTTAGCAAAACCTGCAGTCTATGGTACCGAAACCATCACAACTAGTCAAGCTTGCAAGCAGCTTTTATTCATCAGAAAGACAACAGTGACACCTCTCAACTGCAAATAAAAGAATATCACTCTAATAAGAGTAATACCAAATATAACACAACTAGAAGACGGCAAACAAAATTAAAACAACTCACTAAATTTCTTTGGTTAAACATAAAATGGACACTAGTTTCAAAAGAATGTTTTACCTCTATAACTTTAATAATGTTCTAAAACCAAAACATACTTTTTACTTGCTAATGGTACCAACGAAAATGGGCACTTGCTGTTTGCCGAGGTTAAAATTACATACTACATTGTACAACAGAGTAGCAACTTTTTTTCAGTAATGCTTTATGATTTATTAAGGAAATATTAATTTACCCTTTGTTGAATCTTCTTGTTCCAGTGAGAAGTATTTTACAAAAGTATTGGTTTCAATGGACAAGTACAGAACAAAAGATTCTTATGGAAAAATCACAGAAGAGAATAACACCAGATGTACATGATCACAATATATATAATTATCAATATCAAACAACATTAAACTAAGGTATCCCGTGCCTAATACTCTTTGCTATGTGACGCTAGGTATAAGATCAAGGTTAAATTATGAAATATGATAAATAAAAAATTTGAGATTTTAAAACATTTTTTTAAGTATTTAAATTTCATAATGGATGAAGTTCAACTTTTAATATGTTAAAAATTTCCAAATATTTATGTAAAGCAATGTGAATCAATGATGTTTTCAATCCAGTTATACCAGCACCATTACTCCTCCAACAAATAAACCTACAAAGGAACAAACCGCACTGATGCTGCAATTCTGTGGAAACAAAACTTTTAGACTAGTGGAATAACATCTGCAGTGGATTTCAGTGTCTGCCAGTGTTAACTTCTTGTATTTATATTTACATTTTCAATGGAACTGGCACCACATTAGACCACAACCACCAGCTTTACTGCAGTCACATCCAATTGCAAAGTCGACATTCACAGACATTTATTGTTAAAAATGAAGTACCATTCAAAGAAGGTTAGACCAAACCTCTTCAACCCGAAAGACCAGCAGCACAAGTAAACCCATTTTGCACAAGTTGGTTAACCGCATCCCTGAACTTGTAATAGTCATCAACTTTGTTATACACTTGATGAGAAATTCTCGCATACCCAGTAATCACCCCAACTTCCCCCTCTCTTGGGGGCCGATAATATAACGGAACTTCAACCCCAAAAGCATCCCTCAATTGTGTTCTCAACTCGAGAGCATCAGAATCACTTCCAATCCCCAAACAAGCAGGCAAACCAACCATAACCATGCTAGCACACATATGCGCCGGACTCCCGAGCCGAGTACCCCATGCCTTCGCCAACATCTCACCCATCTCCACAACAGCCTCATGATTCCTCTTCTTGATCCCCTCAATACCCCCTTCAAACCGGTTAACAAACTCCACCGCAGCAGGAACAACCAACTGTGCACTATAATCCCTGGTCCCAATCCAAGCACTCTCCACAGCCAAGCCATTGCCATACTCATGAGACACCACAGGGTGATGCAAATCAGAACCAGAACCCTTAGGGTTCCGACGAGTATACAAAAACGCAATTGAAGGTGGACAAAAGAACCACTTATGCAAATTACTAGTGTAAAAATCAGCACCAATTTCCTTCATGTCAACATCAGTGCACCCAATGGAATGTGCAGCGTCAACAAAAACCTGGTCCACCCCTTCCTCCCTGCAAATCTGAATCAACTCCTTAACAGGAATAACCACACACGGCATGGAAGTCACGTGATCAATCACCGCCAACCTAACCCTATTCCCGTTACTATTTCCTCTCTCCAAGGCCTTCCTAAACTCGGAAACGATCTCGTCGTTGGAGTTAACAGGGAAAGGGAGGGGAACCTCGACAACATTACCCCCGGCGCGAGTGACGTACGCTTCCATGGATTTCTTGACAGCGCCGTAAGCGTAGTGGAGCATGAGGACGACGTCACCTTTCTGGAATCTTCCTTCGCGGAAGTTCCATGCGGCGTGCTGGAGGACGATGGCGGCAGCGGTGGTGGCGTTGTCGACAATAGAGATCTCATCGACGTGGTCCGCGTTGACGAGGTCCTTGATTAGGGTTCGCGATTGGAGGATGCCGGTTTGGAGGTCATTGAAGTAGAAGTGGTCGGGCTGGCGGAGGTACCGGAGCTGCCAGCGGTGCTGCGCGGCGATGATGGAGGCGGGGCAGCAGCCGAAGCTGCCGTTGTTGATGCGCGCGACGGAGGCGTCGTGGTGGCCGAATTCGGATTCGATTTCCGACGCAGTTATAAAGGAGGAGAGTTTGGGCTTTTTGGCTACGCGAGAACCGTTGTGATGATTGTTTTGGTGGATATGGTTATCGGTGGTGGAAGACATTGGGGTTTTGAATTAGGAGAATCGATAAATTAAAAGAATAGGAACGAGAATTTCACCATAAGAGAACAGAGGTGGGAGAGTGAGAGAGAGAGAAAGAATAGTACATTATAGATTAGGGGAACAAGGACAAGTGGCTAACCCTGTTTACCTCTTCTCTGCTTCCATTTAACACATTAATTAATTCACCATTCAATAATAACAACAAAACCAGATCAAACAGTATTCAATGTACCATTGCTGCTACAGATTTGGATTCTCCATTTATCACTCACTTCACCTGTTCACAACTTTTACAAATTATATCAGAAATTCTGTTTCTGAACGTCATCCATTACCGACAACTTGCAAACAGGTTCATTAAAATGAACGGCGGAGGAAGTTTGAATACGGCAAGAAACACTCGGTTTTTCATTTGCTTCACCTTCTTTATATGATTTGGGTTAGACTAAGTTTTCAAATTGGGATTTCTTCCTTCATATCCTCACTTTCAAAAATATCGAAATTATCATTTTTATTTATTTTACAATTTAGAATATAAATATTAAAACACAAAATTTATATTTTACTTTATACAATCTGAAATACATTATCTTCGAGGTTGCTCCAAAATTTGATTATGCAATCCATAATCCAAATTTTATTGTTGATTACTAAAAAAATAATATAGTTTTGTGGAAGATGAAAGTATTGTTATATATAAATTGACCTGGGAATATTTTGATAATTTCACAACCCCATAGGAGTTCATATTTAAATCACGGAGTGCAGAAATGGAAAGCCCTGTTTTGGGTCAAGGCTATATTAGCCTGCATGCTAATAGTCTGACCCGTTTATTTTAAAGTATACTGAGATATTCTTGTTAAATATATTATTAAATAAAATTTAAATATATTATTTTATATTTTTTCATTTATTTTTGTAAGTATAAGAAAGTTTAGAATATAAATAAAATGTTGAATTTTGATTTTAGACAAATTAAGAAAAACATTGCAACCAATGTTTATAGTATGTATATACTGTGGTGTTTTAATTCAGGTGGTTAATTTCATAGTGATATTAACTCTTCTTCTTAACTTTTATACATCTTTACTTATTTTAATCACACATATTATAAATGTAGGAGATATTAATATGATTATTTCAATTGATATTTAAAACAAATGACATAATATTGTTAATACATCTTGTTATTTAATATTAAATTTTAGATTATTGAACATTGTATATTATGATATTTTCTATAGACAGGTCATAAGTTTTTTTTTTAATTTTCAATTAGGTAAAAAAATATTCATCGGTCGTGATGAACATAGTCTTACACACTTTAAAGCTTTAATTATATATTTATTGAATTATAATAATAAAAAAATATTTATTTTAATTAATAATTATTTATTTGAGTTTATTTGTATTAATATTGTGTTTTTATTTATATTAGACGATTCAATGTTTCTTAAAACAGACCATTTGACTATACAATATAGTGGTTACAAAGAGTAGAAGGTTCAACGACACACCTGTCAAGTGTAATGAAGACAAATGTGTAGAAGCAAATAAAATAGACTAGACGATCTGGTAGATGGTTTGAAGGAAGAATCTACAATTGTGAGTGAGCCTGGTCAAACAAAAGTTCAACTTGTTGCTTTGAATCAAAATAAAAAACAAAATATGAGTTGAATAATAAGATAATAAAATCTACAAAATCTCAAAATATAGAATTGGAAACAAACCATCTAAAAAAATACGAAGAAACAGAGTTCAAGATAAAAATGGAAACAACATATGATAATTCTTGAAATTTAGAAACTTAGAAAATGTGAACAAATATGTGATGGAATATATTTTCGAGATTCTTTACGCAAAGAAGCCCATAAAAAGATGCAAGCTTTAAGGAGAACAAATGGAGTCTTTGTAAGAAAACATGTTAAAAAACAAAACATCATAATTTCTTCATTGTAATTCTTTTGTTTTGCGTTCTTAAGAAAACTTCAATCTCTTAAGTCGATTCTCTTATGTTTTTGCAATGATCACAAAATTAATGGTTTCAAATAATATTTCAATATAAATCAATCCATAAACATTGATTCCGATTTAATCGTTATTTATGGATATTTTTTTATTATTGGAGAAGAGGGTAACTCAATCCATTCAAATAATTCTTTGATTGGGATAATAGTTTTTTATTTTTAAATTCATAATAATTTTTATCTAACTTATCGATGTGACACATTTTATTTTAATTATGATTCATACGGTTGGATTTATTTATAATTTGTAGAAATTTTAAACTAAATTTTAACCTTTTGGATAAAAAAACTTGATCCAAAATAAACTTAGTATGGATCAAGTTAATTCGGTTTAGGTTTGATAAGGAAATGCTCAAATTTAAAACATTATTCTAAATCGAAATGTTTTGATTGATTCAATTGTTTAATCATCTGTACTCTTATGAATAAGATGTGTTGAAGAATTATGGTTCAATTCACATAACTGATGTCTAAGTATCATAATTTTGTTCTCTCTTTTCTCTGTTTCAATCATTGCAAATGACGACAAATATGAAATGTAGTTTTGTGCAAACACACGAGACGTTCATTTGTGCACTAAATTTGCGATAAAACCATGACGTGAACGTAACTGCGTAAGACACCACACTACGGTAAATGATCCATACCTTCCCATTTCTATATATATATATATATTTTTAAATTCCAACAATACTTTTATGATATGATGGAAAATATGATGTAAAGTAAAAAACTTAAAAAAATGTGCATTATTTAAATTTTTCAAAAAGTTTAACAATTAATAGGAAGGTGCAGGAAAAAGTATGGAAATGGAAAAAAAATTTGGCCGGTAAATTAGGTATTGTTTAAACGAAAAGCCCATTACGAAGCCCAATAAATAATACAGACAATGGTTGGTAGGTCATGTTTGGTTTGGTTTGTGTGGATTCAAAATAAAAGACTTATTTTCTGATGATGGCAGGACAAAATCACTTTGCGCCAAAAGTAAATGCAAACCAACGAAAAAAGGTAATTGCACGATAACGTGAAAGTTCTTGGAAATTTCCTTACGAAATATGTAACGATGATAACTAGTTTCATACTGTTTTTTATTCACTTTATTATATTGTTTATCTTTTCTTCTCTTCTTATATTTCTTAAAATTATAATCTGCAATCTCATTAAAGAAATAAAAATGTGTGTATTTTAATATAGCACGACATAATTTTTTTATTCAAAAATTTTCTTTTTGCGTACCTTATCTGTACAGTTGTCAATCTTCTAAATCCTTACACCAACTTCTCCATGTGGACGGATATTTTAATCACATTATTTGATCTGAATTATTTTGGCTCAAATTTTATAATATATTATCACTATACGAAAAACTTAGGTTTCGTAATACATAAAACATATAAAATAAATTGAAAAAAAAATAAATTAAAATTGTTATCCTTGGTCAGCTTGTGTAAACATTTAAGAAGCATCTCAACATATTATTCTTAAATCTTATTGGTTCTAAGCAGAATGAAACACGCCACCTACTTATTTAAAATCATAAATGTTATTTATCCTATATTTTACACCAATGAAGACATAACTATTTTATATTTATTTTTCTAACAGTGAATCAATAATAATTAAAAGTTTTATCATGAGAAACTTCACTCGCAGTATGAAATTATGAATCACGCATTTCCCACTGCATATGCCCTAAATAAATAAATAAAAATTGTAGTGTTACCGTTACCACCGTAGAGAAAAAAGGAAGAAACAAAAGTAATATTTTTTTTTTCACTTTTAGGAAAAAAATAATGTTTGATTAAAAATAATCAAAAACATTTTTTTGACAGAAATAGACTGTGCCAATCCAAACAAAAGTCATGAATAAGACCTACAATTTTTTGGTGTGAAGCAGATATTTCTGAAGCAAATTATTTGTTTTTATTTGATAATGTTAATTAGGTTGCAGGTATAGCAAGTTACTGCTATCCATCAATTATTATTTATTGGTTACAAGCTTCCATCTTTTGTGTGTGCTTGTGTGGGTCTTCTCTCTATTTCATCCGTGGGGCGCTCATAACAGCAACATCAGCTTCTGCAGTAGCTTTAAGCTGCTTAAAGGTTTGTTTTTTTTTTTTTGTTTTTTTTTTAAATATTTTTATCATCTTAGTGCATTCGACCCTCTTGATTCCTCTACCTTGTTTTTGTTTTGGTTTTCAATCTTTGATCTTGGAACAGGATGATGAGTTTAGTCCAGTACTGATTCTGCTGTAGTTTAGATTTAGAGGAATCTGTGTATGTGGGTGTTGGGGATCTGTGTAGAAATGTTTGTAACATTAGTAGACTGAACTGATTCTGTTTATTATTATTTTTTCTATGTGCTTTATGTTTTTTGTGTTAAACTTGTGGAGGACACAAAGATAAATCAACTGTGAATAAAGCTAATTATAACTCCCAAGTTTGGGGTGAAAATCTTAGCAATTTCTTTTCCTTTCTGCCTCGTTGACCAAACATGGAAACGATAAACGTTTGCTCAATGTTTTTTTTTTTTTATAAAAAAATTGACTTGTTAGATGACTATATATTCTAGACTGTATAGGAAGCTAAAAAAATTATTGTGAATATGATGGTTGGAGTAATTACTGCCCGAACCGTTAAATATCTGTAGAAAAGAGGATTATGTTTTTAGATTGGCTGTGTGGAGAATATACTACAAGAACTTAGTATCTCAACTGTTTTATTTCCTTTATTGTTCCATTCTTACTTGCATTTTGTGTAAAATTAGGACTGTATTCAGTTCAACTTACTTTCTGATTACCTTTTACGGCAGATTTTCCTTGACCATGGAGCAAAAGCATTTGATGGTGGCCTTCTGCTTATGGGCTTTAACATGTTCCCTTCTTCCATCCTTCTCCTTTGGAATTCTTAAAATTGGTTTGAAGAAGAGACCACTAGATCTTAATAGTATTAATGCTGCTAGAAAGGCTAGAGAAGGTTTAAGATCTGGAAGGCCAATTATGGGTGAGCATAATCAGTTTATTAGTAACGGAAAAGGTGAAGATATTGTACCTTTGAAAAATTATTTGGATGCTCAGTATTTTGGTGAGATTGGAATTGGCACACCGCCTCAGACGTTTACTGTTGTGTTTGATACTGGTAGTTCCAACCTTTGGGTTCCATCATCAAATTGCTACTTTTCTGTGAGTTCAACTTAACTTTATGTCTTTAGAAATATGTACACATAAGCTTATCATATTGACTAGTTTTCTCTCGCAGCTTGCTTGCTATACCCATAATTGGTACAAGGCAAAGAAATCCAGAACATATGTCAAAAATGGTAATTCCTTTTTGTGATTATTCATGTTGATTATAGTGGTACTGTGAATTAAATGCTATTCTATACCTTATTGTATGTCATGTAATGTTAGTTTAATCATAAGTTCGTAAATATCTTGTTGATCAGGAACATCATGTAAAATAACCTATGGATCTGGATCAATATCTGGTTACTTCAGTCAAGATAGTGTTAAAGTTGGCAGCGCTGTTGTCAAGCAGCTGGTGAGTACTCTTTTTGTGAGCTTCCACTCAATATAGATTGTACAAACTTGTAGTAGCAATACTTATAAATGTTACTACATGAAACTGTAGGATTTCATTGAAGCTACCCGAGAAGGAAGTCTTTCCTTTCTGTCAGCAAAGTTCGATGGAATACTGGGACTTGGATTTCAGGAGATCTCTGTTGCAGATGCTGTGCCATTATGGTGTGTTTAACCCTTTCTTTTGTCATTTAATCTGTATCTAATTTCATTGTTAGAGTTGGACATGGATTTTTTTTTTCCTTTAACTGACCAATCCATCATAAAATCACAGGTACAAAATGGTGGAGCAAAATCTTATCGGTGAGAAGGTGTTTTCGTTTTGGTTGAATGGGGATCCAAATGCAAAAAAAGGTGGTGAACTAGTTTTTGGTGGTGTTAACCCGAAGCACTTCAAAGGAGACCACACTTATTTTCCAGTTACTGAAAAGGGTTACTGGCAGGTTAGCAAAAACACATTTTATTTTATTAGGATTTCCTCTTAAATATATTATATATATATATATATATGTATGTATATTTATGTATGTATGTATTTATTCATACCAGAAAATTCTCTAACATGAAAGTTTTCTTTGCAGATTGAAATTGGAGATTTTTTCATTGGAGGTGCTTCTACAGGTGATATTATTGTTCCCCAACAATAAAAACTTCTATTTTGGGGATTTACTAATGGAGTGATTGAGTGGTTAAGATGATTTGGAATATGGTATAGGGAGTGAATTTAGAATGAACTTTTTACTTCCTCATACTTGAATTTGTTCAAGAATATAGTATCAACAAAACTTATCTTTACATCAATGTTTGTGAAATAAGATTTTTTTTTTATCTTATTTTGTTGCATATGCTTTGATTAATGTGCTTCTAATTCTGAAACATATCAATGTTTTTTAGGTGTTTGTGAGGGTGGCTGTGCTGCTATTGTGGATTCAGGAACATCTTTGCTTGCTGGTCCAACAGTATGTGCTTCCATATTTCTGGAGTTTTTTGCTTATTTATTCTTATTTATAATTTCTGTTGACCATTAATTTCAGCCTGTTGTAGCTGAAATCAACCATGCTATTGGAGCTGAAGGAGTTCTCAGTGTAGAATGTAAGGAAGTCGTTTCTCAATATGGAGAGATGATATGGGATCTCTTGGTATCAGGGGTATGTTTCAATTGAACATGTTTTTTGGCTTGTGATATTTTTCCCATTTGCATTTTCACTCTTTGGACCTAAATGAGTTTGATATTGTTGTGTAGGTGAAACCTGATGACATATGCTCACAAGTTGGTTTATGTTCTTCCAAAAGGATTCAATCTAAGAGGTCAGAAAGGTCTATGGCCCTTGTATATAGATGTCTCTACTTTCTGCTTCCCTTGTACTGCTTTTTCACCATATTTGTTTCATTGCTAGTCAATTTTGTAATACTTTGAAGAGATTGGATAAATGTTTGATGCTTCTTTCTATTAAGGTTAAAAAGTCAGAGGTATCAATTCCATGCATTAGCAAATAAGAAATGACGAGTTGTTTAAAAAAACTGTCAGGAAACCCTCATTATATTTGCATGTACTAGCTTACTAGTCTATGATTCTATTCTGTAGCTATTGAGAGTTTAGGTTTTGACCTCACTCATGCTAAATTCTATATTTTGTCTGAAACAGATTTTCCTAAATTACATTGAATTCTATTTTTGTGCAGCCCTGGGATTGAAATGGTAATTGAAAAGGAACAGAGTGAGTTGACAGCAAGAGATACTCCTTTGTGTTCTTCTTGTCAGATGCTTGTTCTTTGGATCCAGAATCAACTAAAACAAAAACAAACAAAGGACAGAGTATTCAACTATGTTAATCAAGTATGCCCTTCGCACTATCCCGTTCACAAGCTCAAGCAGTACTATATATATGGTTTAGAGTACTTACTAACATGTGGTTAATGTTTGTTTTGATTTTTGGCAGCTGTGTGAGAGCTTGCCAAGTCCCTCTGGAGAGTCGGTGATAAGCTGTAGCAGTATTTCGAAGATGCCAAACATTACATTCACAATTGGAGATAAACCTTTTGTCCTTACACCAGAGCAGGTTAGGATTTGAACATTCCATAATCTAAATTACATTGTGGCTTTGGTGGATGATTATATTGTTATCTATAGATAGATAGATCAAGGCTAGGTATGTAGTTATTCTAAGAATGTTTTTTGTGATTTCAGTATATTTTGAGAACTGGAGAAGGCATTACCGAAGTCTGCCTCAGTGGGTTTATTGCTCTTGATGTTCCTCCTCCACGGGGTCCATTGTGGTATATTAACTTCTTAAATTCCATTTAAGATCACATGTGCATACAGAATGTACAGAACAACCATGAATGAAGTGTTTTGTTCCTGATGCGAGTGTATGTATTTGTATGCAGGATTCTTGGGGATATTTTCATGAGGGCTTATCACACCATCTTTGACTACGGAAATCTCCAAGTTGGGTTTGCTGAATCTGTCTAATTAGTAATACTAATTATGCTTCTGAAAGATATCTTTGCAATCATTTCAATACTTGTTACTGTAATGTAAATAAGTTGTTGTAACATCTCTAGCTGTTTATGGAATCACGGATGTCTTTTATCCTTTTAAGACGTAGAAATAAATTTACATTTGTGTTCTGTTTAGACAGAGTTTTAAGGTGATTTATGTATTTATTTTATAATTTTTAAAATATTTTATCATAAAGATTAAAAATTTAAAAAGAAATTAAACTTTTACAAAATTATGAAAGTATTTTTTGATTATTTGAAATTGTAGCTTTTTAAATTTTATTAAAAAGTGAAACATTGAAATGTTTTATACTTTTTTGTTTTCACCTCTTTTTATTCTATTCCCTCTTTCATTATTTTCTTCCAAATCTTTTTCTCTCCATTCCGTTCCCTTTCTTTTCTACCTGTGTTTTTTTTAGAGTTTTATTAATATGAAATGTCAATATTTAAATTTTGACATAAAATATTATTCTTAATTATTAGTTATTCAAAATTATTTAATGTTGAAAGTTAATTTTTAAATATATATATATATATATATATATATATATTTTCAGGATTTAAATCTTATCCTCATACTACTAAAAGGATGTTTTGTCTAATATTTTTTAATAATTTGTTTTGTTTATTATTTATATATACTGTTGAAACAAAATTGGACTAATTCATTAAATTATTGTTTCCCATTATTTTTTAGGGTTTTAGTTACTTTTATTGCAACGGTTAGGTTTAGATATATACAATAAATTATTATAATTTATTAAATAGATTTTTTCCACTAAATCGTAAGGATTAAATTACACTGTCAAAACTAAGAATTTAAAATCTAATGGATATGAATTGATTTACTAATTCATATTTCAAGTATTTCAATATTTTTGAAATTGCAAATCTGCTTATCTAAATAAAACCATAATCCATCTTGCAAATAAAAATTTGACAACCAATAACTTCTAATTCTTATTATAAACTAGAAATAGAAAAAAAAAAGGGTTCGAAATAATGTCTCTGCTACTAATATACTTAAGCTCCTTGGCATAGCAAGGGCGAATCAAATTTAAAACAACCATATTACAACTATCTTTTAATACTAACATACTAAATTATTCAATAAGAAAAGTAATAAAGAGTTCTAAGATGATTGTATCAAAAATTGGGTACTCAATATCACCTATTGTAGCTTCATTTTTTACCATTTTTTACTTACAAAAATATATTTTCATAATAAACAAGTGGAACAATAAAACTCTCAAGAAAAATTCGATTCTAGCAAAGGCATCGAACAAACAAATATAAGCTCCAACAACCTAAACATTTTTCAATGTCATCGTCATTTCCTCAAGGGGTTCTGAGAATACATCACTGCATCTAACTAAGCTTTGTAGTCACAAATTCACAGACTTCAGTAATGGGGCATCGGTGGAGCTAACGAACGATAGTTTTGTCATCATTAGTAACAACAACCTACTTAATTTTCATTTGCAACATATTCGAAACCACATATCCAAGTTGTTGGCCGTGGCCTAACATCATGATTCAAGTATCAGTGGAACTATGGAAACTAACATAACCATTGTACCCACGTAAAAAATATAAAATCCTTGCGAACATAACATTGTCACACAGATAAGTAGGTAACATTTTTGGTCTACCAAACTATCGTGAAATTCCAAATGTTTTCTTCATCTTAAACTGAGGATGGTGGCAAATATTGAATAAAACATCTAATGCAAACCAAACCACGATAAATGTCACAACATACTGATACGTCACTGCATGAGTAATGTTCCTTTATTCTTCATCGCTATCATTACTAAATATAGAGGAGATCGGAACACTTGGCTTTTTTGCTACATTTTGTTTCTTGGCACCAACTGTTATCTGTCAGACATTGTGGAAAGGAAAATGATATTATTAGCATACGGAATATGTACTTTGCAAGAATGCAAAAGGAACACTAAATGGATTGCCAGGGTTGAAGTGTACAAGACTTGAATTGGAACAGAACAGTATCAAGAATTCGACAGTGAGATGTATAAAAATTGCAAGCACTCCAAATTCCCAAGTACTAGAAGGACAATTTTTGTTTTCTTTGGTGGACATACCTTAGATGCACTGCCTTTAGACGAAAACCCAAACTTCAAAGTATTTCGCTGCTCCTGATCTGTAAGTGCAGTAGCAGTTCTAGATTCAGAGGACGCTGTTCCTGATCCAGACTCTTGTTGCAGTTGAAGCCGTTGCTGCTTTTGAGCATCAGCACTGATTGACATTAAGGAAACCAAATGACAGTAGAGAATGTCGGTAAAAATTAGAATATTGACCCCCTGGCCACCCACCCATAACCAAAACAATAAGGGAAGAAGAGGGTAAAAATAAATGGCCATAGGAGCAAATGGATACATCTGAGCAAACTTTGCCATTTCTCTCTCTTGACGCTGTTCTTCTCGCTTTTGCCTATCATCTCGACTACTACCACCATGCATTTCCTTCATTTGTTTGAATCGCTGTAGTTAACATCAAGGATTTAGCATTGGGAAAGAAAAAAAGAGCCAATTTGGAAATCATGTTGACAAAAAGCAGAACCAAGTAACTGTTAGTTAAAATGTTAACCTTTCTGTGATTGTGATCATAAGAGCTCAAGTGTGCTTCAAATTCCATAGCTAATTTGTATTGCTTGTTGCAGAGATCACAGTAAAACACCTTTCGGATTTCTTTCACTTCAGTTTGAATTTTTTGCTCACGTTCAGCTAACACCTGAATTTTCATAATGTGCACGAAGCAGGCAGAAGAAGCCACCAGGTAATAAAAACTGCAGGAAATTCTCAAGACCTTCCAAACTTGATGGTTCCTTATGACATACCAATCCGGTCAAAAGACATGCATATATGCTATATGCAGCCTTCTGCTATGAGGGGTGCAGGTTTGAGAAAATATAAACATCAACTCGATACTACTATGTGGGTTTTGCACTAAGAGCAACTACTAAGGAGTGATAAATCATACCTCCCGCTTCTTCACATGTTCTTCTGTCTCCTCCAACTCAACATCAAGTTTTTTCCTCTGGATATTTTCTTCTGCAGTAAAGAAATCATCTTCTTCTTGCTTACCAACTCCCAGTCTTGGATCTCTAATCCCAGATTTTATTGGCTCAGTGATTCCTGCACACAAGCCCAGGTCAATTTGAAAAATAAGATAAAGCATTTAAAATAAAAGGGCAACACTAAAATCAAATCACTTTCAGCTTAAGCATCCTCTCAATCAGGAACATATAAAATTAATACTGAAAAAAGGAAGTAAAAAATGAACTTCTTGTCAAAATCTGTTTCAATCAGAGGCAAGTGCAAACACTCAGTTGATTCAATAAATGAAGCAATTTAGCCCCGGACCAGAGAAAAATACAACTTTTCACTCAGAAGGAAAAATAAAAAGCTTGTCCAAATAACACTTTGTAGAGCATTAACGAGGGTGCTAAAGGTCTCATTAGCATATTGTATACAAATATAAAATCAATTTACATGCTGGAATAAAATAACAAAAATTAAAGCAATCTTTGCCATGCCTAGAACAAATTACTACTACTAGGTGTTGATCTATGGAATGACTGAATGAAGCAGCCCTAAACACCAAAATAACAAGATTTGAAGTCATGTCAGAGAGTTTTGCTCTCTTTCCAACCACTCCAGGGGAATAGAGAAGAAAGTGAAGAAAATGGACATAAAGGGCAGGTTCTAACAAGACAACGAAGGAGGTACAGAAAGGGCTGCACAGAGGGGTAAGGGGAGACGTCCAAGAGGAACTAAGGAGTAGGGAAAAATTGTGCAGCACAGCAGAAGCTAAAATAATGGGTAAATGCATTGTGCAAATATTCATAAATAGAGAAACAAATTATTAAAATCAAAGAAAGTAATAATATAGTATAAACCTTGTTCATCCTTCCCAAGACCCTTTCCTTTCCATCCCATCTTTTGGAGAAGCTTAAAGCCAATATTAGATGATGTTAACTGTGTGTCCAGAGACGCTTGCTCAACGTTGTCCAGATCAACATTTTCTGTTGGCCTGTGGTTGATTGGCAAGCGAAAATCCTGTGACAGATTCTCAACAACAGAGTCCTGATATGCCTGAAAAATCAATTCATCTCAATACAATGGAAATCACAGTAATAGTTGCATATCTAACATGTCTCAAAGACACATTATCATATTCATCGAGTATAAATACACAATGTTTTAAATCCCAGAGAGCACCCAGCCCCAAAAATTGCTATAGCGGGAAAGCAGCTAGCAAGATAGCTGCAATTTAGAAATTTCTATATAGTTTAGTATGCTAAATATATATAAATTCTCAAAAATGATAAAAAAAATATTCAAAATGAATACATTCATAATCATAAAAAAAAAATATAGGTGTCTTAAACAGAACACACAAGTAAATGGCAACAAAAGTTATCCAGATAGGAACCAGGAATCATTATCTTCTAAATTCAGGTCTTCATAATCATTTTCACTACAATTACAGAGGTAAGTTCAATTTTATTTTTTTAAAATTGAAATCTCAAAAACCCTGTAAGCACGCACACGACTCAATTGAGGAGATGGGAGACATCAATTACCTGTTCCCTTTTAGATGGCCTCCTGTCACGGCCACCTGTTTCCTGCCTACCATTGGTCCATCGATAGTCCATTTTGGATCTATACAAGAAACAACAATCACACATAAGATGTAAAGACATAGCCACCGGGAGAGTGGGTGCACTGTTTACTACATCAAGGTGGAAAAAATGAGTTGAAAGAAGAAAACACAACATGAACCCAACATAGATTGAAAGGTACCGGGCAAATTGTACAAGAATAACCACCCTCTCGGGAAAAAACAATTACTAGCTTGTTGAAATTTAACCAAAAGAAAACAAGGAAAATTGTCGGAAATGAAAATTGGAATCAGATCCAGAAAACCGTGGCTGAAACAATCTACTAACAAAACCACGATTAGGAAATATTAGTGTTTGAGAAAGTAGAAAACCTTGATAATAGGATGAAGAGAGTAAATTCTGGGAAAACGTTTCTTGGATGTCGTCCTGGTAAGATTTCAACGCAAGGTCTTCGGCTTGAGATATTCAGATTTGATGAGATGAGAAAATAACAGGATCAAATTAAAAGCAAAAATTACAATATTTTAATATTAAAAGGTGTGAAAATAGAAAAATGGAAAAAAGAAGAGAGAGAAAGATGACGAGTGGTGGATATTATTGGGTTGGTTTCATTCAATTTGGGTTAAACCTAAAAAGTGAGGGCAATTTCTTCCTCCACCATATCAATTTTAACCTACACCTTTTTTAAAATTTCAAAATTATCTTTATTCTGAATTTAAAAATCCAAAATAATAAATATAATTCAAAAATAAAATAAAAAATTCTAAATAAAAGTTTTTAAAATTCAAAAATATGTTCTGAAAATACAAATCTAGAATATTTCCGGATAAAAGGTTTTGGAATTAATTTTTATTTACACCCTTTTTATTTAAGGTTATTTTCGTTATTTTAAAAGATAATTTTATATTTTTAATAACAAGTTGGGTGCATCTTGAAATTGATATGGTGCAAGGAGAAATTGGCAAAAGTGAGTCTTGAGATCCGTTTTGTGTGTTTGGGGCTTGGGCCAAGAAAAGAAGCGGAAGCTAAGAGGCAAATGCTTCCTACACCCAATCATTTTTAACCTGCACCCAACATATTTTCTTAATTTTCAAAAATGCCCTTAATTCCAGAAATAAAAATCTAAAATTGAAAATAATATATTCCAGAGAAATAAATTCAGAAGTGATTATTGATTTCTGGAAATAAAAATCCGGAAACAAAAATTAAAATTCTATTTCGAATAAAAAAATTCAGAATTGAAAAATAATACATTCCGGAAAAAAAAATCCAAAAAAGAAATTATTATGTTTCAGAAATGAAAATCCAGAAACAAAAATGAAAAACTCATTTCGGATAAAAAAAATCCGTAATATAAAATTTCGTTCCAAAAAAAAATCCAGAACACATATTTTGGAATTTTTTTTTAAGGACAGTTTCGTCTTTTCCGCTGAGATCAGGTGCATTGATACGGTGCAGGAAGCAATTGTCAAGCTAAGAATAAGAATAACTACGGAAACAAGCCTACCTTTGGTTACTATTATTACTGTATTACTTATTTTTTAAAAATAATATAATTTATGGTTTCAGTTTTTTCATAAATAAAACTTGAAACAATTACTTTAATTCAGTATATTCGTTTAACTTTTTAAAAATAAATGTTTAATTTTCAAAATAAGTTTTTAATAATAGAAAGTTGTACATGTGCTGTATAAGACAATTTTAAATAAATATATATATATATATATATATATAATATAATAAATATTATTTTTTTTAATAGATCACAGGTATTAAAAAAATAATTTTTATTTGTCTATTTAAATTTATCTTTCTTTTTTCCTTTTCTTTTAGTGGGTATGATTTATAGTATGTTTAGAAGAACTGATAGGAGAGAAAGAAGAGGAAGAGAGAAAAATGAAAAATTCGTTTGTGTTTCCTGTTTGGGTTGCCGAATAGCATAAAAAGAAAGAATAAAATTTTTATGTATGTTTTTGGTTTTCTCTACAATTTGAGAAAATAAATAAAGAAAAGAGAAATATCTTGTTGCATTAAAAAAATCAAATTATACTATTTTTCTCTCTCAAACTAAATAATGAGTAGAAGTGGAATAATTGATGACCCAAAATAAATAACAAATGTACTTGACAATATGCTAAAAATGGTGCATGCAAGCACAAAACATCAAATCATAGGGAAAAAAACTTATTATAATCATCACTTGTGCGATAAAAGGCTTAACTCATCAATTTCAGTTCAGGCAAACATTTTTTTCCACATTCATTTAAACACTCTTCACAAATACTCATAATATTGTTTGGATTAAACATATGCCAGAATTCACATGACAACAATATTATTATGATGCTGTGAACAAGTATCATTTTGTAAAACTATAATATATATTTATTACATCAAACATACTACAAAAAAAATATTAAACAAACAAGTGTTTTGCAGCTCAGTTAAAAAACAACTCGTTTTTTTTTTAAATTAAATTCAGAAAGCTAAGGGAAAAGGTTGAAATACAAGGCTGAATATATGCAGTTTCTGGACAATTTTTATACAACTCAAGATAAGGACGCACTAATATAATTAATATAAAAAAATTGTACTTTACGCATTAATATCAATAAAAAAAAATGTAACCCAGTAATTGTGCGAAGATTATGAAATATTGGACACAGAACTGGAATTGTTCTTTTGTTGAGCATAACGTTGAAAAGTTTATAATTAAATGTGATTACAGCTAGAAAAGATCATAAAAAAAGACTTAAAATAGCAGTTGTAATGCAGAGAAGGAATATATTAATATTAAAGGGTGTGGTTTAAGTAGAAATGCGCATTCCAAACCATGGCCCTTGCAAATATCTTAATGAATGGAGATATTTGAGAGATTCCACATGCAAATGATGAAGAAAAGCGAAAAGTTCATTTGGCCACAACAGCAGTACCTTGCTTACTGTTAATCTCTGATATTTTTGGGATCAGTACTCTGAATGCTAAAACTTGTAATCCAGGTTTTGGGTTATAGGGAGCCACCAAGTACTTTCTACGGTTCAACAGAAAATACTTAACCCCAATACAGAATCAACTTTATTTAAAAGCACTTAATTAAGACTCTCCTTTTGTTATAAAAAATTCCAGAAACGCCTGAACCTTACACTCCTGTATTGTGCATGAACCAACTAAACAGCCTATTGTACTACCGAATAGTCGACAACACCGACATGACCGAATGATCGAGAAAGTCGAAAGACTCTTTTAATCTATTTACAGTTTACAAATTCACAACTAACCGTAAATAAGTCAATTTAGTTGTAAATTATGATTAAGGCAAAATTAGATCCTCTTTTAGACTCAACTAGCTTATCCATGACAGTTAAGACTCATCCAAAAGGTAGATAATTTTTTTCTCTCGATTTACTTACATATTATACTTGAACTAACTTGGTTGTCGAAATGTTTTTGCAAGTTTCACCACTAATTCAGGAAAAAGGAAAAACTAATCGAGACGAGTTTACCTAGAAGTCGTGAAGACAAAAAGCAAAAAACAAAAGAGTTACTTAGTAGAAATTCAAACACTTGTCCTCCAACTATTTTTCACTTCCTTAATAACGATTATATATTATTTATTCTGCACACTACAACTATTACTGTTGCTAGTGTCATGTTGTCACATAAGCAGGTAGATTACTCAAGTAAACGCGTTCACTGTTAAGGTTGTACACCAGTGAAATCTTATATAGGACAAATCAGTGTAGATACTACAGATTTTATAGGTTTGTTAAGTATGTTGACAATCTTTTTGGTTGCTAAATTTAGTTAAAAAGTGAGCTTTGTAATAGCTGTCATATTTGGCAAATTAAATTACATAACATGTACTGCTACAGAGTCACGCACTCAGTAGGATCCAGCAAATTGTTTCTTCCAAAGAGAGGAAAGGGTAAGTAGAGGGTGGAACTCCAGCAATTGTGAAGTTTTCAAGACCAAACGGGGAAGGGGACATAGCCAAGACCAACTATGACTGAGTGAAACCAGCGGACCACAGAAAATGTGCCTTTGCCAAAAGATGGAACTGTGTTAAATGTTCCATGTCAGCTTTAATTGGACCATGAATATTGATCACAACAGTGGTTTGAATCGGATTCTCCACCCTTAATCCCAGTTTAAAAAAAGTTGCCAACTTGTGCTATAAATTGAGCACCTAGCCTCCACCAAGTAACCCAACACCACAACTCCCACAAGTTCCTTCCCACTTCTAGTCACCAAAAAGAGCCTCATCAGTGCTAAAAATCAAAACCATGGCTGGCAGAAACAGGCAAAGGAAGTCTTCTTTTCTTTCTGTCTTCAACATTTTCAAATCCAGCAACAAGCAAAGAGGGGGAAGCAGTTACAGCACTTACTCTGAGGAAGGGCCAAAGGTTTCTGGGACCAAAGTGTGGCCTAGTGATGAGGACAAAGGTCGATGGGGGGTGGCTGATCCTGTCATTGACATGAGAGCCACAGCTTACATTGCACAATACAAGAAGCGCGTTTCAGAATCTGAAGTTCATTGTCAAGCTCAATCACAGTACTAGACAATTTTTTAATATGGTTCTTCTTTTTTTGTACCTATCTTAAACTTGCATGTCTTTAGTCACTATTGATTAATAAGTTGTGAAGCACAGAAAAATCATATTTTATATGAATAATAATCACCTTATTTTACAGTTTTTATCTTGCTTGTTCTCTCTCATACCATATTGAAAAAATGATCAAGCTCTCATTGATGAGAACTGAATTGGGAATAGACTTAACTATGATATCAATAGCAGAATTAGCAAAAGTTTGTTACATTTCTAATATGGAGCAGAGAATTGCAAAAAAAAAATGTTCTCGTTAGTTTCATGTCATTCTTAGAAGAGGCCAAGAGGTGTTATGAGCTTATAATTGAGAATGTTGATATGCAAGTATTAATATTTCTTGTATTATGATTTTTAAATGACGAAGACTCGTATCAACACTGAATTTGATAAGATTGAGTTAAATTTAAAATCATTTCTTAAAAATAATTAAAATAAATTATATATTTATTAGAATATTATTATTAAACCCTCCTTAAATATATAATTATACTGTTAATGCAAAATTTTCTTTATAATATGTAAAATTGAATTAAAATGAAAGTTGATATTTTAAAAATTTGTTTCATGCTTTTGGAAGCAAAGACAAGTGTGTTGGTTGATGTTAATGGACAAGTCCACATGGATTCCCTTTTTACTTGAATGATATGACTGAAACTTGGGACATCACATTCACGCCTACTGTATTTGTCACAAGAGAATACCTTGATTGTTTATTTGTTTTGACTCGAATAGAATGGAATAATTTGTAATAAAAGTTTATAAAGAGTGGAGTGAAAGCTGCAAAATATATCACTATTATAAATTGAACTTCTTAAAAGGAGTTTTTCTTTTTAATCATGAAGCCACATAATTAATTAGTAAAGTAAAAGATGGTAAATTAAGGGGGGAATCGTTATAACACTCTGTTTGATAGATAATAATTTATATTAAGAATATCATCAAGAGTTTAACTTAAAAATACACACACACACATACATATATATATATATATATATATATATATAATATCTATAAAAAATATGCAATTTTTAAATAATCTAAATATTTTTTAACCTAGAAATAATTTGATTAAAAATATATACACTTCGTTGAAAAAGTAAAGGATATTAAAGGAAAAAATATGGGGAAAGAGAAGGGAATTAAAAAATGTTAAAATAAAATTAAGATTATGCCTGAATTTGATATTTTTTCGTTAAGAGTATTACTAACCTTTTATTTACTGTTAATTACTTTTAAAAAAAATACATAATCATTAACGTAGTTCATTACAAAAGAAGTAAACTTAAAATAATTTATGTTTTTTAAATAAGTTTTAATAGATAATAAAAATTGTGTAAAAATATAGTAAAGAGTGATTTGTTAATGTTTATCTTTTCATACCATGAGTCGTTTCTATTAAAAAGTACTTATAATCTATTGATTTTTTTTTTTTACTTGATTGGTAATATAAGAAATGTAATCTTTAGCAAACTTTTAAACATGCACTTTTTATGATGAACTAAATTTATTAAAATTTTGGGAAATTTACTTCTTATTTACTGAATATTCATTACTATTGATAGGTTTTAATAAATTTTAATTAACGGTATAGATTGCATTAATTTAAAGCATTAAAATAAGGTTATTGTTGATATCGTTAGTCTCGGCAATATTGGTGAATTATATTACAATGTCATATTATTTTTATTACAAATATTTATTTCTTAAATTTGTATGATTATTGATAACTCTCAGTATCGAGGACTGAGAAACCTCCTGCTGAAATATCTAAGAAAGGAAACGGACTTGAGATTAAAACTTATTGATTCCTTCACATGAACTAGCACAAGGCTATATAAAGGAAATACATATGGTAACTTCTGTCAAAGCATAACCGAAGGCATATGAATAGGAATGATTGCTATAATGGAGACTTATTGCTATAATGGAGACTTTATTTGTAAACAATGTGATCTTTCAGTTTAGATGGAGGCTTCCTAATGCGATTGGGCCGTGATGATCCAACATT
>Ga0123342_1001678_pt1 | contig 37285 bp, 27 predicted proteins | sample Turbeawhitnodule_FD_89960 | JGI IMG/M metagenome (GOLD analysis project Ga0123342, IMG submission 89960) | Root nodule microbial communities of legume samples collected from Mexico - Turtle bean Mexico white nodule | ecosystem: Host-associated > Plants > Roots > Nodule | place: Mexico: Nepantla...
ACATAATTCAGTTTTGAATGATTGAATGTGCTTTAAATGTTTTTCAACTGAATACGCTCCTTCATTAATTGCTTTGACCAATCTTTGGAAAATATAAATGGTTTGTTTATGTTTTCAAACAAGTAACAAAAACAAATTTAAGTTTTTGAGGAGTGTCAAAAATTGATTCTAAGATTTGAACATTCATATCAAGCTTTGGGTTTTCAAAGAGAGTGGAATAAGATTGCAATTGTATTGATTTCAGCTTGTATTGTGAACAAGTGTAATCCCTTCTAAACCTACTATATTTCTGGTGTTGTGTTGCCAACGAGTGTTGTGTGTTCTTGAGGTGGTCAAGATCTGTACTCTTGGTGTGTTTTGCGAAAGGGAGTGTGTTTCTTGAAGGGTTCAAGGTCACTACTTTGGTGGTTTGTGTTTTTTATCTGGTTTGATTACTTAGTGGATTACCTAATGGTTTTTTGGGGACTGGATGTAGCTCTTGGCTTAAGAGTGAACTAGTATAAACAATTGGTGTATCTCTCTCTTACTATGAACTCATTTAAATTATGTTTTAAGTTTTGCTGATATAAACAACCGATTGTTCCGAAGAAACAACCGATTGTTTTTCTGTTGCTTTGCTGTTTAATTGCTTATATTCTTGGCTAACTTGATTTCTGTTATGGATTCACACAAAATTTTTTGTTAAACCTGAAATTTTTTTCAAAAACCTCTCTTAAACAATTCACCCCCCCTCTCGTTTAAGGCCATATATTCTAACAAAGTTTTATAATATAATTACTATTGTAGTGAGAATATATTTCTCAACTTCACTTACTCTATGTATAAGATTTAATGTAAACTTTCTTTTAATGTTGAGCTATTATGCATTTGAAATATCTTTTGTCATCCTTAGGAAAGTGTTACCAACTAACTTGCCTCTATTGACATCAAGTTATGAGGATGGCATATGCTGTGTGGAGAATGTGATTTAGATTGTGAGACCAACTTGAAGATAAACTTTTTTGAAGTGCTCCATTGTTGGGAACTGTTGGATGAAGAAAAGATAGGGGGAGAAAACTGTGGTCTCCTTGTTGAAATTTCTAGGGTCTATGGTACTTTAATTTTGCTGCTGTCATAAGCTCTGATACACCATATATTTTTGCTGCAATTTTGATATGGTATCACAGGTTAGTTGCTGCAATGGTGCTGCTACACACACACACACACACTCGTATTCAGGTTTTTCTCCTTAAGGAATGAGTTAGGAATCATTGATTCACGAGCTTTACCTTAATCTATGCTATTTTTATCCCTTCTTACACTCTATTTGTGAAGACAAATAGGGGGAGAAGTGGCTTTGGGGTTATAATAATCTAATTCGTGAAAGAACGTGGTTGTGGCCATTTTTGAATTGCACTAACTTTTTCTGAGTTTGGGGAGACACCTTTTTCTGAAATTATACGACCCAAGTAATTCACTTAATTTGTGGCAAAACTGCACTTAGTTAGCTTAGCGAAAAAAATTTATGTTGTAAAACTTGTAAGATGGTTTTTAAATGCACAATGTGATCTTCTAAATTAGAACTATAAATACGAATATCATTAAAAAAATGAGAACAAACCGACGTAGATAGGGGTCTTAGAAGATAATTCATATCTGCCTGAAAAGTTGAGGGTGCATTAGTCAAGCCAAAATGCATGACCAAAAATTCATAGTGGCCATCAATAGTACGAAATGTTATCTTCTGAGTGACTTCTAGAGGAGTAGAATTTTGTGATATACTAAGTAGAGATCTCTTTTAGAGAAAACTGTAGCTAAGCCTATTTCATCGAGCAATTCATCGATGGTAGGAATAGGGAAGCGGTCACGGATTGTGACTGCATTAAGGGCTCTATAATCAACACATAAACACCAATAGCCATCTTTTTTTATTAGGAGAATTGGTGAGGAGAAATGGTTGGTGTTAGGCTTAATAATGCCTTCTTGAAGCATATCAGCTATGAGTTGAGTGATAACTTCTTTATGATGGTGAGGGTTGTGATACAATTTTACTCTGATTGGTTGGGTATTGGGTACAAGGGGAGTATGATGGTTATGGGGTCTATGTGAGGGTTCCATGTGGTCTTTGGAATATGATTTGGTGGTGCCTAAGGATGGCTTGAATTGTAAGGGGAAGGGATGATAGGTGGGATAATGGGTTATGTATTTTATTGTCCACTGAATGTGGGTGAAGATTATGGTTTTTAATGGAAAGAAGGTGAAAGGAGAAAAAACAATGTGTAGATAGGTATTGGCAGAATTCATGATAAGTAGTGGGGGAAGGTGTTGGTGTAGAGGTGGCTTTTAAGATGATTTGTTGGTTTTGGTGTGTGAAGGCAATACTTGGGATAGAAAAATTAGCCTTAATGGGTCAGTGTGCTTAGCCAGTCAATGTCCAAAACCACATCAACCCCTTTAACGGGCAGGAGATAGAATGGTATAGTGAAAGTAGAGGATTGGAAAGAAATGTTAACTAATGGTTAGATTCTTTGGCCTTAAATGAAAGCTCCATTTCCTACCATCATCGATAGGGGTAGGCTAGGTGTAATGGGTAGGTTTAGGTGTTGAGCAATGCAAGGTTGAAGAATGTTATGAAAGTTGCCTGAATCAATTAAAACTATGACTGGTATGTTATGAATTATTCCTGTAAATTTGAGGTTTTTAGGAGAAGTGTTCCTCGTTAGGGCTTGGGAAGACAAGTGAAAATGAATGGTGTTTGAGGCTTCTATTGTAGGAGCCATGTCTTCCTTTGCGTCATCAAGAGGTTCTAAATCATCCAATAAGAGTAGAAAACGAGAGGTATTACATTTATGCTCGGGAATGAATTTCTCATCGCAATTGTAACATAGTCCAAGGGCACGTCATTCCTACATTTGATGGGTATGGTTGAATTTGGGTAAAGGTGGGTAGTGGTCTTATGAGAGATTGTTGGTATTGATAGGTTGGGAGGTTGGGTGGTGTACTATGTTTGAAACCAAGTGGGTTTCTCTTTGGAATCCTTGATTTTATCTTCAATGAGTTTTGACAGACCAATGGCTTGGGATATAAAATAGGGGTTCAAAATGGCTAATTCTCTGTGTATGTCTGGATGTAATCCAAAAATGAAGCAATTAAGTATGGTATCCGACGTTAGACCCATTATGTAGTTGCATAGTTTTTTAAATAAACCTTGATACTTAGTGACTGTGGTGATTTTCTGGAGTTTGAACAATTCTACTTGGTGGTTGGTGTATGTAGAAGGGCCAAAACGAAGCTTTAAGGCTCCAGTGAAGGTGGGCCAATTTGAGATGAGGTTGTTGTGGTGTAACCATTTAAACCAAGAAAGAGCATCCCCTTGCATGTGAAATGCAACCATGGATAAACAACGGTCTATAGGTATTTGATAGAAGGAAAAATATTGGTCAACTTGAAAAAGCCAATCTAAGGGTTCCTTTCCATCAAAAGGAGGTAAGGTAAGTTTGGGTGGTTAGAGAGTAGGTGTTGGCCGGGTTTGGTATTGTGATTGGGATTGTGCTATGTGAGGGCTGGTCTGGTGGTTAACACTATTTAAAGGTGCCTGAAAATTTGTTTCTTCCTGTAGGGGTGGTTTGGGATCTAAGAAGGGAATGGAAGATACCTGATTCATGAGAATGGTGAGGTTGGATTGGAGTTTGTCATTGCGTGTCTCCAATGATGTTTGTCAGTTGAGGTTCTCCTCCATTTGAATTTGAATGGCAGTCAAGCGGTCCTAGATGGTGGTCAAGACTTCCTCCAAGTCCTTGGTTTGAGGTTTAGGAGGCATGAGGAGGTATTGAAAGCACCAATTTGCTAGGCTTTTGCTACAACTACTCTAAAAATTAGGGTATACTCAAAATTCACATACCTTTTCATATATGAGTGAATAATTTTAATAGGAGATAAGTGGGTCACATGGGCCTTATAGTGCTTAAAATAAAAGAACTTAACCTATGAATTATTATACTAACTTAAAATCTTATCCTATTATGAAATTCTTAATCCACTTTAATTGTTTTATACCTTTCTCGTGCATTGAACTTTGTTATAATAATATCTCAGAGTCAATATATATAACATTTATTTCGATATTAATCATAATAAATTAATTTACTAAGAGATAAATGAAAATATTATTCATATTATAAAAGATATTAATATCATAGACGTGATAAAAAATAATATTGAATGCAATATAACGATAAGGTAAAATAAAATAATCCAAAGAAAAATTGAAAACGGAGACAAAAAAGAAGCAAGAAGGTTAAGAAACAAATAATAAGACAGAAAATTCTGTTATTTGCCATTATTATGCTTCGGGACGTGTTAGATAGAGTATTTGTCTTACAAATGTGTAATATTGCCTTCTAATGTGCCTATGTAGTCCTATTTATAGGATTACAATATAACATTTAGTTCTTTAAAAAATAAGATAACTTTCACTCTGCATTGATTTTGCTTTAATTTATCTTTTGTAACTTCCCTATAACTGCTCCTCAAATTACTTATTCTATAAAAAATATTTTTTCTTATTTTTGCATATCCTTTAATCAAATATCCTTTAAAATCAAGAATTTCTCGGTCATCCTAAAAGATAGTGCAAAATATCCAATCATCTTTGTCAAGAACATAATTATAGAATTTGTCCTCTTAATTATATTTTTCCTACCCACATACCTCCAAGTAAGAAAAATATTAAGAGTTATTAGTTAGCATTTATTATATAAATGTATTGGAGGAGCATGTTACATAGCATTGGATTTGGAGTCGTCATTTTCAAAGTCCTTAACTACTCTTAACCTACTTCACATCAAACTACAACATTGTTTTCATCGACCCTCTCAGGAATCCACTGCCCCCATTATCTACCCCTAATCTAACACATTCCAACATACAAGGCCTAGTTTTGCATTTCCTATACCTTTCTCTCCAGGTAACAAACACCCAATTTCTCTGGCCATCTTCTTGTTCTTGTTTGTTTTGTTTCTACAATGCAACATTGATACTATCATGCAAATGTTGGTTCTATTGAAAAGAAGGGGGGCAATTAATCTGCATGAAGAATGTCACTGTGTTTGCATTTGATCAAGGGACGTGTGTATGGATGTTTTTGGCTGTTTTTTTTTGTTGGTTTTCTGCATGTGATATATTTGATCAAGTAACAATTTTTGTGATCAGAGACTGTGATAAATGGAACTTTTAAACAAGTGGGTGACTCAGTTGTGGAGATTTGTGGGGATCTAGTAATTGGACTGAGGTGGTCTTTTCATGTCTTTGTTATTTACGAAAAAGATATAAGCCTTTTGGAAACTGCGAGTGATCTAGTAAAGAGCTTTAACCTTGAGGAGTTAGAGATTTAATGTAAAAATACCTTTACTTTTTGTTTGTTTTTCTTTCCTGGTCTTGGCCACTTTTTATCAATAAGGAGGTTGGATTTGTTTTAATCGTTTTATCTTTCTTGCTCATCGGTAGAAACTTTGGCTTTCTTAGCTTTTAATTTGTTAGAATTTTTTTAGTTTAACCAAATATATGTATGATTGGCAGTAGTAAACATTACCAATTAAAGGCAATGTTAAATTCATGAGTGAGGTAAGTGATAACTTGGAGATTTATTTGTGATAATTTTATTTAATATATGCTTAGTGGAAAGATGGAGCCAAAATCTGTACTCAAGTACTATAAGAGATAGGCAAAGTTTCAATCGACGCATTTGGACTGAGTTAACTTCTGAATTATTTATCAACTTGTATTCTTTTCTGAGCTGTCCTTATTTGGTATCCAAGGTTTCTTTGTCATCATAAGTTTTGTTAAGAATAAGGTCAGGACAAATATTAATCATTTCTCAATATAGTGTGATATGTTGATCATAATGTTAGTTCTGTATGCAGATCTAGGTGCTCTGCCATCTTTACACATCTGTACGAGATGGCAACAACAACAGTGTCCAACTTTCCAACTGCAATGTCAAGACCCAATGTTTCATCACAAAGGTTTGCAAATGTAAATCCTGCCAATCTTGGAGGCAGGTTTAAGGTTGACTCATGTCATAAACTGGCAAGTGTTTGTCATGTTGCATCAACACAACCTCTCTTGACAATGACAGCAGCTGCTGTAAAATATGAAAAAATCAGGACAAATGCAATGTCCGTGTCTAGTTCAAACGATGAGGTTCCGGGATTGCCAATTGATTTGAAAGGTTTCACATCTATTTCCATGAATGCTTTGTATCAATACAAGTTTGTAGGATGTCCAAACATCATATATTGGTGTGTTTATATTTAATCTATTCTGTAATCTTGAATTTGATTGTTTACGATTTTAAGAATATATGCCCTGCCCTTAATTTTCCTTCCCATAGTTATATGGAGTAATGTCAAAAGGTTGTGTTGTGACTCCATAGGCTCTTTTCTCTATTCAATAGTTTACTCATTCCAAAATCTACTTTGCTGAAAGTTGGCACACTAGAAAAGAAAAAGTGTAAAAAAATCGTTTCTCTTAGACAGTATCTATAAACTGTTGTCTGTGCAACCTCTATATGGTATAACAACTCAACAATAATGTCTTAAGTGTTTACTTTTTTCTCAAAATCTGGTATTGCCAAGTGTACCTTTTTTTTTCGTACTGTCTTTTTTTATATCTTTGATTTGTTGTGCATTCCACTAAATGTTTAGTGATCTGCAGGTAAAAGGGCTTTCATTGCTGGTGTGGCTGATGACAATGGATATGGGTGGGCAATAGCAAAATCTCTTGCAGCAGCAGGAGCTGAAATTCTTCTTGGCACATGGGTACCTGTGAGTAATTATTACAGATTTCGGTGTTGTGTATTTGTGCATTGTTTGCTTTTACCCTGATGTATCTTTGTGCAGTATACAAGTGGTCAGGTACTAACTTTGAACATTTTTATGCAGGCTCTAAATATTTTTGAGTCCAGTCTAAGACGTGGAAAATTCGATGAGTCACGCAAGTAAAACTTTTAAGTGGTTTTATTGATTTTATTTGTTAAAAAATGTGAGACTCACTTATTTTGCTAACAAGGAACTATTTTCATCTTTCAGATTGAAAGATGGTTCATTGATGGAGATTGCTAAAGTGTATCCTTTGGATGCAGTATATGACAACCCTGAAGATGTCCCAGAAGATGTAAGAGAGAAGTCCATAACAAATTACATTTACAAAACATATCATCTACTAATGTTTGTGGAAATTGTATAGGTGAAAGCTAACAAGCGCTATGCTGGAGCCTCAAATTGGACTGTGCAGGTATTCATTAACTATTCTGTCATCTGTATTTCTCCACCATTATGATACCCTTTCAATACTCTTTTTAATTTGATTTATCTGAAACGTTTGAATATATTATCAGTCTTGTTAAATTGTACATGGGTTTGGTGCCATAAATGTTGATATGAAAATTTTCTTGTGCTAAGATCTCTCCAGGGAGCATCTAATTGGATATCAGCTTCTTTTCTCATTTTCTTTTGAGCTAATGATTGTTAGCTAAATAAGCTATTAAGCCAAGTTTATTAAAGCTATTAGAAATAAATATCACAACTTACCAAAAGCATTATTATAGGTACTTATTTCAAATCCATATAAGGAGGAATTGTTACATATAACTAATGATCAATTCGAAGAATATTCCATATTTTATACACTTTAGAATACATTGAAGCTTTACACCAGATGATTGTATAGATCAATTTGTTGGCTGGTAAACATAGGTGGTGCCAATTCAATGTGGAGACAGAAATCATAATTAAGCTTTTTTATTTAAGAAAATTTTAGAACCTATTCTTAGTGGAGACAGGATATAGAGAAAATAGTCTAAGGTCATACAATCTATTCATATTTTAAGATCATGTAGATCTGAAGCTTGTAACCCAATAAAGAGATATATAATCTACTCTTGGATTTACATTTTAATAAAAGAAAAAAAATCTTTTTATATGTTTTTCCTCTGCTCCTTGCCTTTAATGAACATGTATAACCTTGTCAGAGTCAATACTAAAGTTTATTTGGGTTGTTGACTAGAAGCTCTACTGACTTATTCAATAAGACACATGAATTTAATCATAAATAAATCATATAAATTCCATACATGATGTAATCATCTACAAGATGAAGGGTCTTTTCTTTACTTTTTGTTGTTTGTTTTAAACTTCTATATGACCAATCCTGAGGCTGAAAACGTAATTTCACTCTGATTATTTCATATGATTCATTAATTACTTGATTTTGGTTTATCTTTTATTTTTTTAAAGTTTTCAATAATGGAGAGGAATTCATGGCAATATTTGTTTGAAACATAGGATGCTTTGTTGAGTAGCCATTACATTGTGATCTGTATCTCAGTTTGTGAAGTGTAGAGTTACACTGTGATTTGATTTACCTGATAGGAAGTTGCTGAATGTGTCAAGAAAGATTTTGGAAATATCGACATACTTGTGCACTCGCTTGCTAATGGACCAGAGGTATTACAATAATGAAGTTTTTTGTCACCTCATGTCTTTTAGCTTTAACTGACACTCAACTTTGTTTTAGGTCAGCAAACCATTGACTGAGACATCACGTAAAGGATATCTTGCTGCCTTGTCTGCATCAAGTTACTCTTATATTTCACTACTCAAACATTTTCTTCCAATCATGAACCGAGGCATGTTCATTACTGAAAGAGGCTTGCCATTTTATTGCTTCATTGTTCCATCAGTTATTGTTTTTACCTTCATGTTTTGGTTGTAGATGGATCTGCAATTTCTCTTACATACATTGCTTCAGAGAGGATCATTCCTGGGTGTGTTGGATATGCTTCAAAGCTCATAAACTCGTTTATTTTGATCACATTTTTTTATCTAAAGTTTTGAAATTTCTTGTATGCAGATATGGTGGTGGTATGAGCTCCGCAAAAGCTGCTTTAGAAAGTGATACTAGAGTGAGTTTTTTTTTTTTCTTTTTTTCAAATTTTCAAATTATGTGCATGTAGCTTAACTTTCTCCACCTCCCCCCTTTTACCCTTTCGATATTTAATATATTATACCTAATGTTTTCTGCTTTTCCAGGTGCTTGCTTTTGAAGCTGGCAGAAAGAAAAGAATCAGAGTCAATACCATATCCGCAGGTATTGATGGCCTACCACTTCGTCAGCAAATAATTTTTGTTTGCTTTCCTTTTCTCCATGTAATGACACATAAATTCGTAATCTGAAGCAAGTGATGCCAATTGCTTGGTGAAGAAGGAAGTGTTGTAAAATATTTTTTGCTCTGGTCTTATTATTATGTTACCAAAACTGTTCATGTCTAATTCCCTCCAAATTGGAAATGTGTCAATAGCGGAGAATTTTTACTGCATTATATCTGAACTACATAATTCACAATTACTAAAAGTAGATCCAATTATTGTCTTATACAATAGCAATTGTCTTATCCCACTAGTGATCTCAACTTTATGGATCACATGATGCCATGAGGCTCAATTAAAAACCAAGTCTTTAGAGATATTATTCACCATGAAATCACTTCTAATAATTTCCTCTTGCCCTTTTTCATCTCTCACTACCCTCTTCACAGGTTAGGAACACCTAATAATTTCTCCTTCTCCGGGTTGATGGGGTGGTTAAAAAAATATAACTGTACCATACATTTATGCAAGTAAACTTTTTCATTGTTTTTTGCATGTCAATGAATTCAGAACAAATTGATAGACATGTTGACTTAAATTATTTTCAGTTGCATGTCAATGAATTCAGTGCAAATTGATTAACATGTTGAGTTGTTTTCAATGGCTAGGTCCACTGGGAAGCCGTGCAGCAAAAGCAATTGGCTTCATTGACATGATGATTGATTATTCATTTACCAATGCACCACTTCAGAAAGAACTACATGCTGGTAAAGTTTCACTTTGAGATTCTTCCTTTCTGAAACGACCCTTTTGCACCTTTTTACCTGCAACTACTTACATATTGGAGATTCTGTAACAGAGGAGGTAGGCAACACTGCTGCATTCTTGTCATCACATTTGGCTTCAGGCATTACAGGTTCTGTTATATATGTTGACAATGGCCTTAACGCTATGGGTGTTGGAGTTGATAGTCCAGTATTCAAAGAACTTGACATTCCAAAGGAGCACCATTGAAATTGTGAATTAAGGTCCTTAGTTTTTCTCTAATACAACTTAGACCCTACGGCCTAGGATTCTGTAGAAAAATAAAAACCGTGAGGTGTTAGTTTTTACATTTCCATAAAATACCAAGCATTGTTTGAGCTTTGTTACCAATGTTTTTCATCAATTATGATATACTTTTCATCATCCTCTGCAAAATGTATGTTCTCATTTGAAGAGTCATACCTTGAGGAATGAGGATCTGAGGTGAAGTTATTTTAGTTCTTAAACAAAAACTTGAATAGGTGTGTTGAATTTTCTAATGACTCTATGCTTCAAATGTTTTTAACAAGGTCGTTGTACTTTCAATAGAGTTGTATTTAAAAATTGAAATCAATTTAAATTTCTCAAATTTTAAGGATTGAATTTCTACAATGTAAAAAAATGTTAACTTTATTATTTGAAAAATACAACTGTTATTAAGAACCATGAATCCTTAAGCAAGAACAATTTAAGAATCTTGAACCTAGCTTTTGGCCAACCTATCTTAGGTGATTCAAAATTAACATTCAAACCAATAACATCCTTCAATTCCTACACTAATCCTCAAGTAAACCTTACCTTTAGAACATCCAAAACACCTTCCAAAAAACAAAACACCAAGACCTTACCTATAGCATAACTTTCGTCTGGTTTATCCAAGAAACACTCCAAGAAGGCTTCAAGATTTCTCCAAGAAGGCTCCAAGATTCCTCCAAGAACTTGAGCCTTTCCCTCCAACTCTGATCAAAACCTTAAATATTACCTAACACAAGCAAATCACAACCTTCCATCACCTTCCAAACCTTCAAGAACTTCATCCAAGCAAGTCTAGCCCTTTTGGCGTGTTGTTCTTCTGATTTCTGATTGAGTCAAATATCGTATAGAGTTGCGTTGCGCTACCCGCATCCTTGTCAAACACTCATGAGGTATTTCACATTTTTTATGTAGAAGGAAGAAGAGTAGAGAGACATCTAGAGTTTTTTTTCTCATAATGGGCTAAGGTAAATAAACTTTCACTCACTGAAATATTATTTCTCAGCAAATGAGAGCCCTATAATCAAGGTTACTCTCAAGTAGGAGTTTTCTCAGCATCTTCCCATTTGCCCAACAAATTTAAGTCAGTGTTAACCCTATTTTTGAAAATCCACTTAAGGAATTTGGATTCACGCAACGAATTTATGTTGATTAACTAAAGTATAAATAGGGAGAAATGGTATTTGTTAAGTTAAGCTTTCTAATATTCAATGTCAATTTGAAATCAAAACATCTAAATTTTCTATAAAATTTACAATATAGAACACAACCTAAGTAGACTCATAAACACATATATCTATTCTATTCAATTTTCTTCCTCTACAAATTAATTTGTTTAAGCATTTTCTTAACCTTTCTTAACATTCGAGATATTATATCATCAATTGAGTTCTTTGTCTCAACTTCAGAAGTATAAATATCTTCTTCTAAAGCCTTCAGTGATAAATGTCCTTGTGTCTGATCTGAAGTTGTTTTAACGTAGACCTTGCATGTAACCCTTGTTAGACATTGTTATGGTCTCATTTTGATCTTGATCTTAGAGATGAACCTTATGACTTTTAGGATTCCTAAAAGCTCATCCCAAGTGACCTTCTTTAAGTTGTACGCTTCTTGGATGGTTGTGGTTGTCGGTTCTCACACCTATGGCATGTTATACAACAACTTCAAATTTATCTAAGCTTTTTGGAAGCTTTGTCCTAAAGCTTCTAGTTCGATTAGAATAATTTACATTCTTTCAAACATGTCATCAATATATTCACCATCATTTGTGGTGAAAAACTTGTATTGATGTTTGAGGGTAGTAGTCTTCCTTAGTAGCACGTTCTCATTTTCCTTGTAGTTTATCTTCTAGGAGTCCCACATCTCCTTAGATGTCTTCAACCTACTAACTTGTTTATATTTATTTATAGATAAAGCACAAATAAGAGTGCACTTAGCTTTAGCTTTTATTGTTCAACTGCATGTAATTGAACTTTTCTTGTGTTTAGTCTTCCTCTAGAGATTTGATGTCGATGTCGATGTCTCAGTGTTGATGGTCCATAATTGATAGTGTGTGAATTTTATGTACATTTCCATTCAATATTTTCAATAGGGCTAGTCTTCTCCTAAGAATGTCACTAACCTTGTGAGTGATGCTCCCTAACATGATATGTCATTCCATCCTTGCCGTTATCATATATTTTCTTCTAATAATTGTTAGGTGTTCAACCCGTTAGAGGCCAAGCTCTAACATTAACTGTGAAAGCTAGGTAAAATACATAAGAAGAGATAATTGAATTGTATAATAAAACATTTCATAATTTCCACAAGATCCATGTATGATTAAAATAGTCAGATGCAGTTTCAAGTGGACAAACTCACTATCAAGATATTTTTGCAAATCTAGTTCAAAAGACCCTCTTTAAAGTTAGATGACAATTCAATAACAATATAAAAGTGTTGAGAGTAAAGAAATATTTACGCTTGATATTTTTGTACTGGCTAGTCTATTAACTAAGACTCCATGTAATTCTTGATAAGCTTGATCATGTTTCACAAGGTAGACTATCATTGAAAATATAAGACAAGTATTTTATGAACCTCAACCACTCCTGGCCAAACAAATGAGTTTTGTTTAGAACACAACCACTCCTAACTATGACTGAGTATTGTTTGGAATGCAGACACTCCTAGGTAAACAATCAGGCACTGTTTAAAGCGTAAACACTCTTGGCTAAGCAACTGTGTATTGTTTGGAACATAGTCACTCCTAGGTAAGACTGAGTATTGTTTGGAATGAAGCCACTCATACCTTAAAAACTTGGTTATAAGAAGATGCCATTAGATGATCATAGGGTTTCTTCCTAAAAGAGGTGTTGTGTCTTACGATGTATACATGATAAGGATCATTCTTCTAAATAGATAAAGAACATATCATTGTTTATCAATGAGATGGGTTTCCAAGCTTAAGATTTCAATTCTTAAGTTTGTCTAGATTTTTAGATTCCTTCTTAAAAAATATCTTCTATAAATAGAGGTGTTGATATGAGTTAATTTGTAATTACACATGTTTTTATGTATTTCACTTGGATTAGAATTTTGTTTAGCAAGATAAGGTGATGACTCAGTGAAGATTGTCACTAGACACAAACTTAACCAAGTAGTTAAGTAATTCTGAAGGTTCTCTTTAAAGAGCAAAGAGAAAAGACACACACAATGACTAATGGCACACAGAATTAAGCATAAGAATTGGAAGAGAATTGACGAAATAATGAATGAAAATGAAATAGATAAGAGAAAAGGAATTCTTAGGCGGATGAAGCATCAATGAAGATGGAAGAGAATCACGCCACTTGAGGAAGGAGAGCTCTAAGATGAGTGAGGAAAGGAGTCGCCACTTGCAGCATTCTTTGCCAAGATAAGACTCAAATAACTTTAGAATACTAAAAAATTCACTCAAGAAAGGTTTCTTTACTTCAAAATTTAATGTGATTTACAAGAGAGCAATGCACTCTATTTATAGCCTAAGGTGCCTAGGTGATCAAGAGAGGCACATGGGAAATGGGTATGAATGAGCCGTTCATGGAGAGAGCCTTCTAGAATCTAGCTCAAAATGTGAAGCACATGGTGGGGGAAATATGGAGATCTCTTCTAGAAGGTAAGTTAAAAATGTGGGCTTGACACAAGCCCAATTTTATGCTATTTAAATCCTATTCTACCGAAATAAAAAGCAGGGAAAATAATTGGTGCTCAGGTCCAAATTTTTGCTATGCTCCTGGTAATCCTTTAAGGCATAATGGACTGTGAGTCATATGGAATGAGTCTGACTAGCCCTGGGTCCCGTGTCATGCTCCTAATCATCCTTCTAGAAGGCTGGGATGTCTTAGTGGATGTTTTATAAGTTAGGGTTTCATCATGCTCCCTAGGTTGGAGAGAATTCGTCCACGAATTTGAAATATCTGCAAAGAAAGGAGTTAGATCACTCACATGAAAAGAACTAGTCCCTAAATATGTGTTACATAGATCTAACACATAAGCATTATCATTGATCCTTTTAATGATTTGAAAGAGACCATCACCACGGGGAAGGAATTTAGATTCCTTTGAGTAAGCAAACAATCATTTCTTAAGTGAAGCCATACCCAATCCCCAGGTTTAAAGATAATTTCTTTACGTCTCTTATTTGCATGTTGAGCATACTTGCCTACTTTATTTTTTATTTGTCGTTTGACGTGTTGGTGCAAGGGGATTGAACCCTTACACAACCTCAAAAGAAGTGTGAGAAGTAGTAGAATCAACTACTCTATTATAAGCAAACTCAATGTGAGGAAATAAGTCCTCTCACACCCCAGGATTCTCGAAAATAAGGCATCTCAACATTTGTGACAAAGTTCTATTAACCACTTTTGTTTATCCATCTGTTTAGGGATGACAAGTAGTAGAAAACATCAGTTTTATGCCAAGTTTGCTCCACAAGGTTTTCAAGATGTGAGTCAAGAACTTAGAGTCTTTGTCAGATACTATACTTCTAGGACGTCCATGTAATTGAACAACTTTCTTAAAGAAGAGATTGACAATATTACAAGCATCATCTACTTTGTGACATGGAATGAAATGGGCCATTTTGGAAAAATGATCCACCACCACAAAGATAGAATTCATACCCTTAGATAAAATAAAATCCATTGAAATATCTACCCAAGCCATGTCAGGGATGGGTAGAGGGGTATATAGACCATGACCTTGAACCCTAGACTTAACTTTCCTACATGTTATGCATTTATTACAAAAATTGTGTACATATTTTCGCATGATGGGAAAAAAGAATTGTTCATGCAAGGTATCTAAGGTTTTTCCTACCCCAAAATGTCCCATTAATCCACCTTCATGTGTCTCCTTAACAAGAGAGTGTCTCAAAGACCCTTGAGGCACACACAGTCTTTTTCCTTTAAAAAAGCCTTCATGGATGAAAAAGTCTTTGTGGGTTCCTTTTGAGCATTATTGTAAGATGTGAGAAAAATTAAGGTCGTCTTTGTAAATTCCCTTGATGTGATAAAAAACGAAATATTGAGTGTTTAAAAATTGAGCAATGTATGTCTTCTAGAAAAAGCATCTGCAACCACATTTGACTTGTCTTGCTTATGTTTGATAACATAGGAAACTTGCTCAATAAACTTTACCCACTTAGCAAGTTTGCTCTGGCTTTTTAGATATTTAAGAGATTCATGATAACTGTGTATCACAAACTCTTTGGGTAAGACATGGACTTCTTGGGTTGATGATGATGATGATGGTGCCTAACTTCATAATTTTGCATTCTCCAATCTTCATCTTCCTCTTCTTAGCTTCCATAGTGCATTTGATATCTTGTTGTTCTTCTAGGCTCCCATCTTCTTTCCCGATTTTGCCTATCTTGTGACTCATTTAGTCTTTGTAACCTCTCCATCATTTTCCATATATCTTCTTCCCTTTGAACCAGGCTTCTCTTAGTCTTTTCAAGCTCCACCATAAGGCTTTCCTTTTGAAGAGAAGGTGGTTTGGATGATTCCCTAGATGACAAGTGAGACATAATTTTGCAGAAACAAATTCAAACAATTAGTTCAACATAACAATTTTAATCACTATTCTCACGTGTATCACTCGACTTTTTAGCAAAAGATGAAGTAAGGTTAATATTACTCTTCACTAAAAAAGAAGGTTCTAATATCCAAAGAGTCCATGCATGCAAGAATTGCTTCAAATGAAAGATGACAATACTCTTATCACTCACTCAAAGAGGACTCAGAAAACTTAAGACAATTTGAAGATAAGGAAGAAAAGTATAAAGCAAGAAAGCTAAACCAAATTTGGAAATAAGATGGAGACAAACTTTTAACAATACAAACAACAAAAAAAACTTTTAAGACTCAAACTTAAATTTTAAATATGAAGCTTATGTTTAGAAATTATTAAAGTAAGAATAAAACTCCACAAGATATGAACACAATTTTCCACACAAATAGAATATTTTTTAACAACTTGATTTTTGAAATGTGAATGCACCTAATTTTCTTTGTTTCTATGGATTCAAAATTTCCATATTCTTTTCATGCATATTTTTTATTCACTTTTCAAATTCTAAAATGAAATTTGGATTCAAATCCAATTTATGTGAACACTTGCATTCTATATTTGGAATTAAATCAACCACTACTTAAGACAACTTATAATTTTGTTTTTAATTCTTCACAAATAAATTCAATTAAGTCGAATAGGAAAATACTCTTAGAACACTAAGAACATCATGACTCAAGCAAAATGGCTATGGAAAGTTAAAGAAATCACTTAACATGAGAGGAATTTAAATTGACAAAGGAATTCAAAAGCGGAATTTAAATTCCTAATGAATATAAAAAATGGAATTGTAAATGACAAGAGATTGTAAAACAAAATTGAAATGACAAGGAATTGTAAAAGCGAAATTGAAAGGTGTTGGAAAATTAAGACAAAATTGAAAGGTGTTGGAAAATTAAAAATATAATTCAAAGGTGTTGGAAATTTAATTTACTCACCAACTTTTTTTTGTATGTAAATTTAATTTACCCACTGTTATATCCATAGGTAATATCATTTTAGATGGAAAAAAGTAAGTTTGGAAAAACTAATGAAGAGATGTAGTTACCCACCAATAAAGATTGGTGGGAAAAGATAAGTCATCGGTGAAGGCATGGGTAAATTAAAAAAAAAAATACCCCCTGTTAAAAATAAATTTCTCGTAGCGCCCTTTTTGTTGTTGGAAAATTTTCAAAATGTTTTAGTTTCAAAAATCGAAAGCGCACTATGTGTATTGAATTGGAAAACGAAAGTATTGAAATCAAAATATTTTCCCAAATGAGAATACCTTTGAACCTCTTAAGCTCACCTCTGAACCTTGTTCCTAAACCAAACCTCTGAACGTGGTTGCCAGTTCAAACCTGAAGACTACATTCCTAAATCACCCAAATTAAAGCTTTGAAGTTGTTTCCAAATCCAAAAGCGAAATCCCAGAGCTTATTAGTTTCCAAATCCAATGTATGAACCTCATTTCCAAATCGAAACCCAAATTCCAAAATCAAAATCTGAGAGCGAAGCTTCCCCATTTGAGGGCACACGATTTTTGCGTCTAACCCTAACTGCAAAAATTGTAGCAGTGAAGTGATAGAGAATAGCTTATACATCCATTAGCGAGTCAAACCCTACTCATGTTTTACTTTTGAGTTACATGTTGTATATTAGCTTTTAAATAAGTTGTAATGAGACTTAGTTATGACTTTGGATTTATGATTTTATTCTCAAACTTATGGTTACGTTGTTTTATCAACTACTTGTTTGTTATATGGTTATGTCTAGTCTACAGGAATTATAAAGGATAATTTACTACATCAAATATGAAATATGAGTGGAAGTAAAAATAATAAAATTGCTAGCTCCTTTAATTTGGTGGTACATGGGGCCATGAATTTTACTTTGATTTGTTGCCAAAGTTGTTGAGGTGTTCCATACCAACATGATCCACAAGAATGAAATGTCTTTCAAGAACAATCTTTTTAAGTACAACCGCAACAAGAACCTCCTAGGCAACAACAAAATGAAGATATTGATTAGGTAGACTTTTAGGAATTTTAAGCTTTCGATTATGTTATGTTTGAATTTGAAATAAAATTTGTGTTTTATTTTATGTTAGATGTATCAGATGATGTTTGTGTAATAAATTGTTCAATTAATATATGTTGGATTACTTCATATGTTGGATATGTTAAATAGTGTACAAGTATAAAATATCTAAAGAGATTCATTTAAATGTTTGAATGAACATTTTGATGCATGTAGAATTACCTACGAAATGCTATTGGGGGTATTACCTACAAATTGTTGTTGGTGGATATTACCTACCGACTGTTGTTGGTGGGTATTATCTACAAACTGTTGTTACCCACGGATTCAACATTCGTAACGCCTACATTACATACATATTTTTTTTAGTGAAAAATTCGTGGGTAATGCTGATTTACCTACAAATTTTTGCTGTTACATATAGATTTCTTCTGTAGATAAATCCATTTTTTTGTAGTGTGAATTACGAAAGGATAGAAAAAAAATAATAGTTATTATTCAGCTTAATTAAGTTTAGAGTCTTTGATAAATTTTGATATTTTCAATTAAGTTCCTATTAAATTTTCTTAATCTATTCAATACTACAAAAATTCTATTTTTCAATTGAGTCATCCCCATTTAATTTGTATGTTAATTGGGTGATATTGTTGTCATCTTCCCTCGTCATATTGCTTAGTTATTCTCCACATGTTATTTTGTATTAATAGTAAACGACATAGTTTTTGGTCAATAGGTGTGATGACTTTTGTTTCTTCATATTTTATGGACTAATTGTATCTCGTAGAGGCTTCTTATGTTATTGTTTTTTGTTTTTAGTATAGATTTATATTTTTGTAGAGAACTATAGTTATAAAAAATCTTGTATAAAAATTATATTTTCAACTTAAATTTTTATAGACCGTCTAATTAGTTGATTTAACTATGATAACATTTTGAACTAATCTTTGTTGTAGTAGATGTAGGTGCAATTGGTTCCAGAACAGAGAGAGGGAGTTGAATGGATCCTTAGACTCTCTTTTTGCATAGATAAAATAATTAGACTGTCTAGTAGAATGTTTAATGAATTGTCTAACAAATTGTCTAATAGGACTATCTAACAAATAATCTAGTAGGATCGTTTAACAGATCATCTAGTTGGAGCGTTTAACAGATCGTCTTGTAGGACCATCTAGTAGATCGCCTAGTAGGACGATCTAACTGATTGTCTAGTAGGATAGTTTAACATATCGTCCAACAATAAGAATAACATAAAAGCAATAACAAAAGTAAAGAGATATTAGTACACGTGAACATATTTTGGTTCACCCAAACTCAGATTACATATAATCCCCTTAAGCAACTACTTAAGAGCTTCCACTACTAACACACTTGGTAATAACAAGTATTCTTATCTTTTTCACGTTACAACAAGTATTCTAACCTCTCCAGGTTACAACCACTATTCGTACCTCTCTAGATTACAACTTCTTAACCTCCCATTGAGATTAAGAACTCTCAAAAGAAACAAAGAAAAACTCACATGTATAAATTCACAAAGTGAAGAATTACAATGATTTCACTCATAACCCAAAAGACTAAATGTGTTATGCAAGATCACTAGTATGATTTTTTTTGCTTTCCTTGCCTTACTTCATTATACACATTCAATCCATTTATATACCTTTTTGAATGTTTCCTTTAATCTTCAAATTGGTTAATGTTGAATTTTGCGGTATCTTTATATCTTCACATTTTTGGTGCAAGACCATAACAAATAACAGAAAGTTTAGATTTGCGATCTTTCAATTTGTTTTTGCTTCGAATCTATTTACAAAAATAATTTGAAAGTAATTGCAATATGGATTAGTAAAAACAAATTAAACTTAATTTGATAATGTTTTCGTTCTAGATTTTTCGTGATATTAAAATAAATCATTTAAGAATTTTAGTATTTCAAAATGCTTCTACTTAGAAAAGATTAATATATAGAAACATGATAAAAGATAATCACAAAAGTTAATTTTGTCAAATCTATTTAAAGAAAGATAGATTGTAGAGATATCAAAAAAAATGGGGATGAACATATTCACTGCATGATTTCAAATCTTCTCTTTGATTGAACACATATAGTGGATATGTATATTCAAAATATTTCGTTTAACTTTGTAATAAAAAATTGTTACGTATTCAACTTGTACATTAGACGATCTAACATGACTAATTTATTAGATCATCTAATATGAACAAAAGTTGTAGCACTCAAGATTATCTATCAGACCATCTAATGAACACTGCAGTTGAAGAAACATTGTTTAGATATTTCAATATTCAATAAATTCATTCAAATAGTTTTTGTTATCATCAAAACATAAAAGTATGAATCAGGGACAATTTAGAGTCTCATAAGAACGTTAGGAGCTTAACAGACCATCTAGACATATCATCTAGACTATCCCTGATCTCAATAGTAGATTCTTGAACTTTGGAGCTTTAAAGAAGATAATTGGACCATGAAAGATTAGCATTTTGAGTTGAAAGGAACAAATAACATAAATTTGTTGAATAGAGGAAGCATTAGATGATCTAGGAGCTGGAAGACAGTCTAGTATAAGAATTTTTGTAATAAATTTTTATGGGCCCGATTTTTATTTCAGTTTAAGCTCATCCATATGTACTTCTAGAACCTTGTAAATAGTAATTATAACCACAAATTAAGACATTTTTACTTTTACCTTTTACTTAGACACAATTGTGTTTACACTTACTTAAGAGTAAATGGTAGTTTAGTTAGTTTTCTATTTTTACAATTTAATGCAATTTCAGTTTGTGTCCATTCGAGTTCTTCTACATTCCTGTTCTCTATCTTCCTTGTCTTATACTTTTCCTTACTGCTTTTAATTTTGTACATTTACCTTTGGAAGATAATTGAATTTTGGAAATGAGTAACAACAAACTTAAAACTAGGTTAGACTACGCTATGTTTAAATTGCTTTCTTCTTTTGAAATTGTCTTGGATTGATTATGTATTTTCTTCATTGAACAAGAATTTTAGATTTGGATTTCACATTTCTCGAATGAAATTTTATTCTTTTTACTGCAATTGCTTTTAATTTTTGTTTGTTTACAATTATGCATTTAAATTTCACTTTATGTAGTTAATTATTTACAATTTTAGTTCATTTAATTGCAATTTTGATTTTAGTCATGTTTTGTTTCCAAAATGTATAGTTTTGTTCATTAGATGGCCTTTTTTTTTTTTACATTTTTCTTTTTTTTTTTTTTATTTTTATTTTTTATTTTTTTTTTTTTTTTTTTTTTTTTTTTATTTTTTTCTTGTTTTTTTTTTTACTTTAATAATTTATTTTTTTTCTTTTCTATTTCTATTGTTCACATTTTCTGTCATTTACAATTTGACATCTTACACTTTTAACATTTACATCTCCATTAAATGCTCAATTTTTCTTTCGTAGAACTATAGAGTATGGTAAAATATTATCGAATGGGCGATTTAATAGTTGTACTTAGTTTTCATAATGCACAAATTGATTTGTGTTTTATTTTTGCTTTAAAATTAGATCATAGTTTCATTTTACTTCACAATCATCTATTACTTGAATCGTCTAATGTAGTTTTAGTTTAATCGTCTAATACATGCTCTGTTTTCATTTTGTTTCTGCAATTTTATTTCTCTGCCATTTAATTCTAAGTTTCTATTTACATCAACTTTCAAGTTCTGTTTTTGGAGTAAATCATTTAGTGTTTTTACTTAACTCTAGTTCATTTTGATTACTTTGTTTTGTTCTTTATGTACCCGATTTAATGTTCTTTACTGTTACTATTTTTGCAAATTCACTTCTTCCCCAATTTAGTTTGTTTAAGGAGAATATAAAGTAATAAAATTGTATGAGATGCATCTTTGGGGATTGAACCTAGGTTAACCTAGTATTACATTAGGGGAAACATAGTTTTTGTTTGAAAAAACATATGCGACTAAGTGGTTAATAAGGTGAATTTTATTGTTGGATGATGGTAAATGAAAATGAAAAGGAAAGAAAAATGAAAACATAAATACGATTTTGGGAGACTAAGGAACAAGTGTGGGGTTGAGCAACAAAACAAGCGTGGAGTTAAAGTTATATGTGAAGGTAGTGAAGAACATTAGATAACAAGGTTTAGTTGTAGCACATCCAATAACAAGTTGTTTTTTATTGTTTTGGTTCAAAATGACAATGAAAAACTTTTTTGGATGAGATTGAAAAGGAAGTGAAAACGGAAACATGTTGGATGATGGTAAACAAAAACAAAGAGGAAAGCAAAACGAAAACCTAAATATGGTGTTGGGAGACTACAAAACAAGGACGAGGTTGGAGTTGTCCATGAAGATCATGGATGATCAAAAACTTACAACGAGCTTGCTTACTTTTGGCATTAATCCTTATTCTATTGTTATTATTTTGTTGTTCAACCCCACATGTGTTTCATAGTCTCTCAACACCATTTTTTTAGGCTTTATTTTTTCGTTTTCGTTTATCTTCATCCTGTTGATCAAGTGTGATCAAGTGCTTTGAAGAATCCAAATCCAAAGTGTTTGATGAAAGGATGGTGTTGCTGTTGTGTTTCGGTGGGATCTGGGTATAATAGAGTGTGATCCACTCCTTTGTTGAATCTAAAACTGATGTGATTTAAAACCTTTTTGAAATCAAGTGTTTTTCTAACTAAGTGAAAAACAACCTGTTGTTTTGTCGAATCAACCAGTTGTTTTGCTCTTAGGAGTTTTGAAAAAGGTTGAAAACTGTTTTGGTTTGGTTGACTTAACTGTCAAGCCAAAACAATCGGTTGTTTCGTGGTTTCAACTGATTGTTTCTTTGAAAATCCTAACAAAATTCAATTTTGAATGGTGAATCTGTTTTAAATGTTTTCTAACTGAATACGTTCCTTCATTAATTGCTTTGACCAATCTTTGGAAAATATATTGTTTATGTTTTCAAATAAGTAAGAAACAGCTTTGAAAAGTTCAATTTGATAGATTTGATTCTAAGATTTCAAGATTCACATCAAACTTTGAATTTTCCAGAGAGAGTGAAATAAGATTGCAATTGTATTCAATTCAGATTGTACTGTAATCAGGTGTAATCCTTTCTAAACCTACTGTATTTATGGTGTTGTGTTGCCAAGGAGTATTGTGTGTTCTTGAGGTGTTCAAGATCAATACTCTTGGTGTGGTTTGCCAAAGGTAGTGTGTTTTTTGAAGGGTTCAAGGTCACTACTTTGGTGGTTTGTGTTTTGTAATTTGGTTTGATTGCTTAGTGGATTACCCAATGGTATTCTGGGGACTGAATGTAGCTCATGGTTTAAGAGTGAACCAGTATAAGCCAATTGTGTGATTCTCTCTTACCTTGAACTCTTTTTAATTCTGTTTTAAGCTTAACTGATATAAACAACCGATTGTTTCAAAGAAACAACCGATTGTTTTTCTGTGTTTTGCTGCATAACTGCTTGTGTTCTTGGCTAACTTGATTCATGTTCTAAATTTATACAAAGAATTTCATTAAACCTGAAAAAGTTTTCAAAAACTCCTCTTAAACAATTCATCCCTTCTCTTGTTTAAGACCATATATTCTAACATATCCAACAATAAAAGACACGTGTTATGTTAACCAAAAACTATATCGTTTAATATTAACACAAAATAACATATAGAGACAACTAAGTAAGGTGACAAAAGTCAAACGATAAGGACTCAATTGAAAAATATAGAACTTTTGAGTACACAATAGACCAATAAAATTTAATAGAAACCTAATTCAAAATAACCAAATTAATCAAAACCTTGAAACTTAATTAAACCTTATTTGTATATCATGTATAATTTTTAATATATTATAATTCCTAATGTTAATAATACAAAACCTATTTATATAAGTATTTGGCTCGCACGAGCTGTGAGTTATGCGGGACGGGCCGGTAGGTTGAAGGCAACCTATCATGTGTTTTTTTTCAGTAGCCCACATGACCCGTCCTACTTTGCCATTTCTAAAAGTTTCACATATTTTGGTATTAAATTTTTGTTTCTTCTTTTTATCTATGTTATTTACTAACATTAATTGAATAATAAGTTGTTGCTTGAGTGATGGTGGATTCATTAAATTAAAACATAAACATGTATTTTTTATTTTATTTTTACTTAAATAAGCTTTTAGTCTTCAATAAATTTTTAGATTTTGTTTTTTATCCTTAATAAAATTTGATTTTCATTATTTACAATTGTTTTTAAGTAATGAGTTGTTTCTCAAGTGAATATATCATGACTAGATAAGATGGATACGTGTGTTAGAGATTCTACATTGATTAGAAATGAAAATACTTTATAATATATAAGTGGGTGTAACTCTCACCTTATAAGCTAATTTTATAAGATAGAGTTAAACTTAAGTTCACTTTCTAATATGGTAAAAGAGTCATGTAGGACTTATCCTATTTAAAGGTTTGTTGATCTTATTAAATAAATCTTATCAAACCATTATCGAACTACCGATTATATAATCCTATACACAACCTATCTTCTAAAAGTGTGTTTTTTTTAATTATTCAGTTCTTAGGAAAAAAAATCAATATGATGCAAATGATGTTGTTTTCTTTTAATTAAGGCTTGCATCTTTTGATTTCTTTCAACTTATTTTATTTGATGGTGATAAGAAGACGGAAAAGAATCCCATAAAAAACACTTTATTCATTAATCTTCATCCTATTAAATTTTACCATAAATAGGGAAGACTAAAAAATAAATAAAATAAGAGATGCAAACCCTACTAAAGAAAAACAACATTGCACCATATTGGTTGATTTATTTACTCTTTCAATAGAGAATCGAAATAATATATTGTTTTACTGAATATAAAAAGAAAAATTCAAAAAAATTATTAGAGATTGTTCCTGCCGGTTGGACTTGGACACCTTCGCACGTCTCTACGAGCCTCACTTCACGAACGCCTTTGCCTTTATTCCAACGCTGTTCTTCCTCCGTTGCTAACACCTGAAACAGAGAGACAAATGGACGCCCTCGCGGCTGTTTGCATTCCGACGCTCAAGTCAGCTATGGTAGAAAACACCGTAACACTTCCCGTCGTAGAACACCACCAGCTCAGTGCTCAGAGAAGTGTGTAACTGAATCGTAACTGAATTCTATCTTACTGAGTTCACTTGTGTGTTTAATGCGAAAAAACGTACCTTAGTATGTTTATCGTAAGCCTTATATACCTTCTTGGTGTTTCCTGCCCACGTGCCAACTTGGGACTTGCGTATTCTGTGGGCGCTCCTTAGCAACACTGTTCGCAGTCTTAGGGCATTCTCAGTGTGTAAGGTTGGTCGGAGTGCAACTTGCGCGGGGATGACTGTTGAGGTGCCAACTTATGCTCCCAAGCTCCAAGTCATTCGCCCTGAGAGTTCCTCGCCTTCCTCACGTGCCATGCATGCAGATCACCCTCTGGGACGTGACCTTCTCATGGATCGTCTTTGTCCCAGTGGCTTTTTAGCGGTGGTGCGTACTGCCGCGTCCCTACACCTCATGCACAGATCCCTCGTGAGTTGGGTCTCTCCCTGCTGGAACTAGGGGTGTGGCTTGGGAACCACCTTTCTTTATCTATCATTACTGTCTGGGTGCCGAGGCCCGAGGCCTCCACTTCCCTATCTTGTCGCCTCCTCCACGGTCACTCCTACCCGTGGGTATCAGGAGGGGACACCCTTCTGGCATAGGCGCATTCCTGGTGCTAAACCCGAGGTCGGTCAACGCCCGATGCCGGTCAACGTCCGAGGCCGTGGACCTTAACGAAAACTCCTCACTTGCTTCCTAGTACCTCTAGTGAATTCCTTGCTCTGGATCCCACCATGTTGACTTTGGTCAACGCCTGAGAACCGGTCGGTACAAAGACCAAAAAATATTTAAAAAGATAAATTATATTTAGTTTTTAAAAGTATAATAGTATGATTAAATTGTTAAATAAAAATTAAAAATAATATTTTTTAAGCAAATTAAAATCAATACCTTTTTTAATACAAAGTAATAATACTAAAAAGAATGAAATTACCTTTAGTAATATATTAAAAGTTATAAATAAATTTTATATATGTACCTAGAAGTAATATAATTGTCTTAATAGATAATTTGTACGATTCACAACAAGTTTCCTTTAAGTAACTCGGCTCAAGTTTAAATCGAATATAATTTGTCCCATATAACTTTGTCAAAAGATAATTATATAACCTACAAAATAATTTTATTTTATTTCACAATACAATCTTAAACCCTAGCTTAAAACATATTTTATTTTAATTGATATTTGGTCCTCACTCTAACTTGATGCATCAAACTTAAATTTATTTCAATTAATCCGTAAACTTTATTATTATTTATAAATAGACACTTATTATTTTAGTTTTGTTCTAATTAATCTTTAAAACTTTCCAAACGTTTTTATAAATAACTTTTCTTCCTAATAATTTTAGGTTAAATAACTACATCACATAATTCTTTAAATTTAGAACATTTTTAACTGTGATAATGTTTTTTTTTTAAATAAACATCTAGATTTTATTTTTAATCTAGTTAATCCTTAAAATTTATCCTTTTTTTATAAATAGTTTTTTAAAAGATATTATTTAAACTTAATCATAGTATAAAAATTGTATTATTAATAAATATTAATTTGAATTAAGCTAAATTCAATATCTTTAATTAAAATTGATTTTTTTTTTAAATTTCTAATACTTGTATTAGTTTAAGGTATCTAGATTCTTAATCTTATTCTTCAAACTTATAAAATAATTTTTCAAAAGATACCATTATAGTATAATCAACAAATTCATTTAAAGTAAAATATCTTTTCATAAACAATTTAAAATCATTCTCAATTAAAAATACTTTTATAAATCAAAGAAATATATATTTTTTTATTTCTAAATTCTTATTTTTATTGTATTTTAATACATAAAAAAGAGTCATAGTAAGAAGAAGAAGAAGAAAAATGAAAAAAATATTGACATTTGATTTAAAAAATTTAATTCAAACTTATTAAAAAATATTTATAAATATTGATAAGTTTTAAGAATTAATTGAAATAAAATTAAAATTTTAGCTTATTTATAAAAATAAGAATTAAAATAAAATTAAAGTTTAAAGTTCTTATTTGTAAAAGAAAAGACAAAGTAATTAAAGTTTTGGGGATAGCTGTATTTTTTTTCCCCCTATTTGCAGAAGTTAAAGCGCCTCTCTGAAACGTTACAAACAGAAACTGGGTTTTTCCATTAAGCAGATCTAAGCCTAACCCAAGTTTACAGTTTGAATAGGCTCGCTTGCATTCTCGGCTTTCGAAGTGCTTCCATCGAAGGCTTTTCACCGCTTCATTTTGTTTCTCGTGGTTCGTAGGTAAGCACTGAATCGATTTTCGTTGTTCTGCTCTGAATCAAAATTGACTCCAATTGATAACTTGTTTTACTTCTCATGGATAATTTGATTTCAATTGATTCTTAAATGGTTACTTCCATGTCGTTGTTGAATGAATGAGAGTGATGTTAGAAGGATTTTTCCATATTGGTTTTGATCGTCATGTACTGAGGATTTTATAACGTGCTGTAATTGGTAGTGGTAGGTCCTCACTTGTGTGGGTATTTCCTCTGATAATTAAGTGGATTTTGATTTTTTAGCTAGTTACCCGGGAGTGTGTGTGTGCAAAGTGTAATAAGCAGGCTTAAATGGCATGCAATTCGGTATGGGTGGGTTTTGGATCCCTGAAGGAACCTGGTGCTTCTTGAATTACTTCTCTGGTGCAGTTCCCTATTTTAATAGGTGAACTTGCATTGTTCTTTGCATAATTTACTAAGAAAGTAGGGTTCTAGTCGAATCGAGGATTGATAAGAATGAGATATTCCTTCAATACAAATCTAATTTGTTTTTTCTGATAAGTTTCTTTTATTTTATTATAAATGTGTGTTTCTTTATGCTGAAAAGTGTGGATTGGTTCATTTGGTTGATAATATTCATGTAAAATATCGGGAAATGTGAGACTATGCATATGAATTTGTTGCTTTGAGAGTTTTGTTGATATAATGAAATTTAAGCCGACTATTGATTCTAATTTTTTATCATATGTATCCTATTGTTATCAATTTAGTGACACTGGCTTTCTATAATTTCATTTTTCCTATTGACATGCAGGTGAACTTAGTTGACCAGAGCTTGACAAAGGCAGAAAATTGTTTCAAAGTCTCTGTCTGGTGCGATGGTTTACATAACTGAGTGGGACAAATTTGTGGAGCAAAGCATTGAGTTGTTCCGTGCTGATCCTGATTCTGTAATTCTATTCTTTCAACGTTTTTCCATTTCTTAAAGTAACAGAAGCCTGAGAAACTTCATTCAGAATTTTGTTTTATTTTATGCTTATAAAAGCCTTTAATTGGTATATTTGCTCTATGTTCATGTTCAGTTGTGCAATAACCAATTGATTTTTTATAATTCAGTTTCATGATTGTACAAGTTATCCAACTTGTCCTTGTTGTTCTATTAACATCTACTGAAAAATGAAATCTGTTCAATTGTATTTGGAGCAGACACGGTATGTCATGAAGTACAGGCACTGCGATGGCAAGTTGGTACTCAAGGTCACTGATAACCGACAGGTATTTGTTCATTTTTCTAAAACAAAACAAATATATTTTCAATGTATTTTAATTTTTAAAGGCCAGTCTTATGTGCATGTTTGAGAGTGAAAATATGGATTGACATGAAATCATAATCTGATTCTTCAATAAAAAATGTGTTTATGGGTTTAAAGTGTTCAGCCAAGTTTATCCCCTAAGAGATAGGGTTAACTCGTTTCCTAATACAAAATCACGTAAAAATTTATTAGTTTGGAAATCTCGCAGTTCATGGTTGTCTAACTTTTGTGCCAACTTGATGAATGGTATGATTCGTTTTTTTTTCCTCCCTTATGAGTTTTGTGCCATGCTGAATTGCTTCCATGGGTGAATTACTTTGGATTGTTATTCCAAGGTCATATAATCCATTTTGATAAAAATGCCCTACTTGTCGCAATTGCTGCACAACCCTTTCCTAATACTTGATCCCTCTCTCTGCCTTTGGTTGTTCCTCTCTTCCCTTGTAGTTCTCCCTCTCTACTCTAACTCATTGCATCCTCTCTTCCCTGTTGTTTCATGCTCTGTTCTCCTTCCAAAGTTACTGTAAATGTTAAAAAAGTGGAGGTGCTTGTAGAGTAAATTACACTAATCTCCCCTAAGGTTTCGTGAAATTACACAAGCACCTTCTTTTTAACATTTAATGTAAATTCCTTTTAGGGGTAGACGGTGTAATGGTTTTCAAATAATTACAGGGGGTTAGTGTAATGCATAAAGAATGTTATTATAAGATATTTTATCTATTGTTATAGTAATATATTTACTATTTCCCTTTATTACTTGTTTGGTTTGGATTAATTGAGGATTTATGTACTACTCTTCGTATAGGGCTATAAACACCCCATTTTGTTTTGCTTAAAAGACTAAATTGGTTTTCTTGTTTTTCTTTGGTGAGCATCAATGTCACGAACAATGCCAGAATGTGTTTCCAAATAATTTGGAATGAAAATTGAGTTTAAGGCTGATCAATGGGCTAACTGACCATTAAGTTAATGTTTTTGTTGAATTGAATGTCCCTTTCACTAGTCGCTTTATATAATTGATAATTTTAGAGAAATGTTAGCAATACACCAGGTAGTTAAACATGGGATTCTATTCAGGTAAAAAATTGGTGGAATTGTAACACAAAGCACAAAATTCTATAAGATTTATAAAATTCATACACATGCATATAACATAATAGAAAAAAAGTCATATAACACACCAAATATTTAATTAAGGTTAAGTTTATAATCATAGACTAATAAGCATATGAAAGTCACTGATTGAACCCTACAAGTCATAAATAACAAACAAAGCAACATAAAAATTATTGCAGTAGCCAATGCCATATCTACCAATCATGTCACATTTTTGCAAAAACTGAATTTCTAATAACATTGAACGAGATGGCACATGAGCGTCACTCCAAACTAATGCACTCATCTTATGGTGACAGAAAATAGGTCTGAGTGAAGTGTGAATAGTGGATTTAGTAACACTATAGAGTCGAGCATCAATCTTTATCCATTTTTCACTATTTTATGTAGGAACAAATTCAACTGTGGTAGTGAAATGGGATTTGTAGTCCAACCCACTTAACCATAACCCGATATCGGAAGCCTAGTGGAATAATTAGACCTGTCCATCTTCTCAATCAATAGTAACAATATGGTTAGAAAAGAGGAGAGAATCCGTTTTGGAGAGGGAAAAGTAGATGGAACCACACCAAATGAACTCCAATGGAGCTGCCACCACAGGGGTAGGAGTACATGAAGGAAGTGATGTGGGCGAAGGTTAGTAAGTTGTCAGGCGTCACCATGTGCTAGTCTGAGTTGCCACTGCTATGGGAGAAAAGTCATGTGTGAGGGGGCATGGATGGGTGGCTCATCTCGGTATTTGGATGGTATTTGGATGAATCAGCGTGGCACAATCCCAACCTTGTGTTTGCCAAAGGAAATTGTGGTCGTTAGAAACTCATCGGAAGTAGTGTTGAAATAGTGAAAGCGAACCTGTGAAAGGTTTGCAAAAAGAAATCCTTGGAAGACAAGTGGGTTTATCTGGCCAACACGGTTCTTGAATAAAGACCCTAGATATTATGTTAAACTTTAGAAAAGAGAGAAGAGTTGACCTAAACATGTGTGTTTCTAAGACAACATGGGTGTTTTAATTATATTGAGAAAAAAAGAATCAATGCTATAAATAGATGAAATTCAGTATCCTCTAATAAAAAATATATGATAAGGGAATAAATAAAAGACGGTCCTAATATTACGTATATAATTCTAGATATTATTATATATGATGGACTTCTTATTTCTATAACTATAACAATACACTTCAAGTTACCCATTGGTTTTTCAGTTGGGGTGCCCCTTTTTTTAGTTTTGAGGTGGTATATAACTCTGCCAATAAAATTATTCTATCATACTTCTATGTACAAGAATATAATACGTATATAAGAAAATAATATACTAATAAAAATCTCATGATTGTTGGTGGTGAAAATTGAATTTAGCCGCAGTATGCGCTCTCGTTTTAATTAGAACAGAATCTGTTACATATATATGACCGGTGTGGATGATTTGCAATAATTATATTCCTTGCAATGCATCATTTTGCATTGTTTTATGATTGACTACCTCTTACATTATTAGCCTCATAATCTCAATTTCAAATTGTGAATTGTTGTACATTCTACAGTGTCTAAAGTATAAGACAGACCAAGCACAAGAAGCTAAGAAGATGGAAAAACTGAACAATATGTTCTTTGCTTTGATGGCCCGTGGTCCTGATGGTATGTCTTACTCTAAGCTGTTAATGTGACGATGCTTTAACTAAAAAGAATTCTCTGAAACATTCGTGTTTGCTAAATTGTCAAAGACATGCTTTTGAGAATAAGATACGATACCACTCTGTACAATATTCGCGTATGGTTTACATTTATTGTGTTTTGGATATTCTCTCTGGTGCTGAGATTTCTTTTTACATTCTCTCTACTTATAATTCTGCAGTTGATCTATCAGAAGTCACTGGAAAAGAGCAAATGGATGCTCAACCGAGCAAGAAAGGAAGAGGAAGGAAGCAATAACTTGCCCTTTGCGAGACATGATGGTTTTATGAGTCAGGAGGACTTCCTAAGAATTTGAACAGTTATACTTTTTCCCGACCTGATGATTACTTCTTCAGATTCTTATGATGAAAGTGGTTATATTTTGAAGTTTTGAAGTCTCAATTTCTGATCTTTGGCAGTTGAGTATTACAGAATTTAGTTATATCACCAAGATCAGCTATGCATCGTTACCGTTATTGAATCCAATGGTGCAACGAAATAATTAAGTGGAACATATAATTTTAAATCCAATGGTGACATTCTCTCTAAGCTAGTTATATCTGATAGGAACAATATAAAAATGAGTTGGTTTTGAATCCAATGGTCCAACGAAACCATTGTGTCAGCAGTTCATCATCAAACTATAATTTTCTTACTAACTTAGCAACTAAAAGAGATGGCTGTGTGCATCTAAATGAGACTGGTGGCCAAATTCTTGAAGCTACTACAAGCGAAAGGCTATTAGATGCTATTGATTACTTGTTATAGGTATGGAATTTTGCTCTATATTTGGCACGCATATAAGGCCCACTAATAAAGAAAGCTTTTGTATAAATAGGTTAGTTTAGTAAAGATTTTTGTCAATTAGAATTATGCTAGAAGTAGTTTTAAAATAATTAAATAAAGCAATAATCTAAAATCAATTATAGTTAGTATATTTTTAATTAGTGGAAGCAAAGTTTTACACTTGGCCGTACATTGTTTTGGAAGTTTAAACCCGCTTTTAGTTTAATAATTGTGAACATATAATTTTAATACCTATACAAATTCAATACATTTGGTCCTCTTCATTTTTTAAAATTAAGCAATTTCAATCTATGATTTATATATGGTATAGTTATTAACAAAATGTTGACGTGTTCATTAGTGATAATAGTATTACTTATTAAGAATAAAAAGAATAAATATAGGACTAATATCCCTAATGTAAATACACACAGACAATAATAATAGAATAACAAAATATAGGATTGTTTGTTTATGGATGAAAATAATAACAATAATAGAAACTATGTGCTAAACACGTTACATTCAATATTCCTGCTTAAGCTAGTGTATATAGGTTCATATAATGATTTAGTAACTATATATGGTAACTGATAATTCGAATCAACAAACTGAGTCTTGATGTCTTCAAACACAATCTTTTCTCGAATAAAATGACAATAAATTTTAATATGTTTGATCTTTTTTTGGCCCTTTCATGAAAGATAAAATTTGAACTAATATGAAGAACAACCTGATTATCACATACGAGTGTTATTTGAGTGACCTCTCCAAATTGTAAGCTCACAGCTCGTTAAGGCCATAACTCTATTCTACTTCAGCACTAGATCTTGCCACAACATTTTGTTTCTTGTTCTTCCAAGAAATCCAATTATCACCAATACAAACACAATATTCGAAAGTTGATATTTTATTAAATGGAGATCCCATCCAATCAGCATATGAATAACATACAACCTTAGTATGATTATTGTGACCATATAATAAGTATTTCTCAGGAGAACCTTTATTGTACTTCAATATACAAATGACTCTATTCCAATGATCAACACACGGGAAATTAAGGAATTGACTCACCACACTAACTGCAGATGAAATATCATGATGAGTAATAGTAAGATAGTTTAATTTTTCAACTAGTTCTATGCTTCTTAGGATCTGAGAGAGGCTCTCCCTTACTAGGTAGGAGTTTGACATTAGGATCCATAGATGTGTCAACATATTTTGAATTCATTAATCCAGTTTCCTCCAAAATATCCAATGAATACTTCCTTTGAGAGATAACAATACCATTGTTGGATTGTTCTACCTCAATTCCCAAGAAATATCTAAATTTTCCAAGATTTCTGGTCTGAAAGTGGTAACAAAATATGCTGTTTTATTTAAGAGATGTCATGGAGATCACTACTTGTAAGAATAATATCATCAACATATACTATGATATAGATACACCTATCACTTGAGTGACGATAAAAAAAATGAATTATATGTCTCACTGCGAGTCATACCAAATTGTTAAACAACACTACTACACTTTAAAAACTAGGCCCTGAGAGACTGCTTGAGGTCATATAAAGATTTGCGAAGATGAGATAACAGAATAGAAGACTCCCTTTGAGTAACAAAACTAAGAGGTTGCACCATATATATTTCTTACTGCAAGTCCCATTAAGAAAAACATTTTTGACATCCAGTTGATAAAAATGTCATATTTGAAGAGTTGTCATGGCTATGAATAAGCCAACAAAAGCCATTTTTTGCCACTGGAGAAAACATATGAACATAGTCTAAACCAAAATTTGTGTATAACCTTTAGCGACAAGATGGACTTTGAGACGATCAATAGTACCATCAAGACCAATTTTGATAGCAAAAACCCACCTGTAACCAAAAATAGATTTTCCAGAAGGTAAAGGAACAAGTTCCCAAGTTCTACTAGTCTGAAGAGCACTTATTTCATCAAGCATTGCCTGACACCAACCATGATGAATTAATGCATCACCTATAGACTTTGGAATGGACACATAAGAAATAGACGAAAAACATGTATAAAATCAATATAATACGGAGAAAGATTATGGGTATAACGTATACCTTTACAGAGGGTAGTGGGAATTTTAGGTTCGACCATCAAAGCAAAAAAGGGCAAAAGATCTGACACTAGAAGAGAGTCATCCTATGGAAGACTGATAATGATTGTAAACTTGAAGTGGTGTTGGAGGAGGAGAATCTTTAGGCACACTAGCCAATAAATTGATGTGAGTTGATTGCTATTACACATGTTTTTATTGTTTTCACTTGGATTAATATGAGATTAGCAAGATAAGGTGAAACTCAGTGAAGATTGTCACTGGACACGAAATAAACCACGTGATTAAGTAAGTGTGAAGGTTGTCTTCAAAAGAGCAAATAGAAAAACACACACACACACACTCTATGATGAATGATGAACACAAAATTAAAACAAGACAATTGAGAATGACATGAATGAATTAAAATGGAAGAGAATGTGAACAACAAAATGAAAGAGTAATGGTGGAATAATGAAAGGAAAGAAGGAAATAGATAAGGAAACTTATAGATATGGAGATATGGAGTTGATTCATGCCACTTGGGGGAAGAAGCTCCAAGATGAGTGAGGAAGTGAGTCGCCACTTGCAGCCATCTCTGCCAATATAAGACTCAGAGGATTGTTAGAACACTCATGATTTCACTCAAGCAGAGTTTCTTTACTATTAATTCAATGTTAATTACAAGAGGCAAGACACTCTATTTATAGCCCTTGGTGCCTTGCTGAGCAAGATAGGAAGGGAATGGGCGACACATGACAAGAGGCTTCTAGAATCTAGGTTTAGCAAAAAGGTATCACACACATGGAGAAGCCTTCTAGAAACTAGGTTAAAAGTGAGCACATGGGGAAAGGGCGACACATGGGACCTATTCTAGAAGCTAGGTCAAAATGTGGGCGTTGGCATAAGCCCAATTTATGCTAATTAAATCCTAATCTACTGAAATAAAAAGTAAGGAAAATAAATGGTGCTCAGGTCCAATCATGTGGGCTCTGCTCCTGGTAATCCTTTGAGGTATCATAGGTTCTGAGTCACTAGCTATGGACTAAGTCTGACTTAGTCTTGGGTCCTTGTCATGCTCTTGGTCATCCTTTTGGAAGGTTGGGCTAGCTCAGTGGGTGCTTTATCAATCAGGGTTTCATCATGCTCCCCGGGTTGGAGAGAATTCGTCCACGACTTTGAAACACCTGCATAAAAAGGAGTTAGACCCATGACATTAAAATAATTACTCCCTAAATATGTGTTAGGCAGATCTAACTCATAAGCATTATCATCGATCCTTTTAAAGATCTGAAAGGGACCGTCACCACGAGGAAGGAGTTTAGATTTTCTTTGAGTAGGAAAATGATCCTTTCTCAAGTGAAGCCATACCCAATCCCCAGGATCAAAGATCATTTCTTTGCGCCCCTTATTTGGATGTTGAGCATACTTTCCTACCTTCCTTTCTATTTTTCACTTGAGGTTTTGGTGCAAGTTTTTAATAAATGTAGCTTTTCCAAAACCATCTTTGCACAACACCTCAACAAGTACAAAAATAGGAAGTAGGTCAAGAGGTGTAAGGGGATTGAACCCATACACAACCTCAAAAGGGGTGTGAGAAGTAGTAGAATTAACTACTCTATTATAAGCAAACTCAATATGAGGAAGTAAGTCCTCCCACACCCAAGGATTCCCATAAATAAGGCATCTCAACACTTGTGACAAATTTCTATAAACCACTTCTGTTTGTCCGTCTATTTGGGGATGAAAAGCAGTAGAAAACATCAGTTTAGTGCCAAGTTTGCCCCACAACATTTTTCAAAAGTGAATTAAGAACTTAGAGTCTCTGTCAGATACTATACTTCTAGGAAGCCCATGCAATCTAACAACTTCCTTAAAGAAGAGATTGACAATATTACAAGCATCATCTACTTTATGGCAAGATAGAATTCATCTCCTTAGATGTTTTGGGAAGCCCTAGAATAAAGTCCATTGAAATATCTACCCAAGGCATGTCAGGGATGGGGAGAGGGGTATATAAACCATGGGGTTGAACCCTAGACTTAGCTTTCCTACATGCTATGCATTTATCACAAAAATTGTGTACAAATTTTTGCATGTTGGACCAAAAGAATTGTTCATGCAAGGTATCTAAGGTTTTTGCTACCCCAAAATGTCCCATTAATCCACCGTCATGTGCCTCCTTAACAATAGATTTTCTCAAAGACATTGGGGTACACAAAGTCTTTTTCCTTTAAATAGTGAACGAAACATGTAGACCAAAAACTTGAGGTGGTAAGGGATGAAGAGGTTCATGAGGAAATAAAATAAAATGACGAATTTTATTCTTAAAATCTGAATATGACATATGATTAATTAGATAACATGCACTAAGAACAAAATCACCCTAAAAAATGTTAAAGAACATCACCATGAATTAAAATAGTGAGTAGTTTCAACAAGATGTCTATTCTTGTGCTCAACTACCCCATTTTGTTGAGGGGTATAAGCACATAAGGTTTGATGAAGAATGCCATGATATTTCATAATAGTGGTGAAAGAATGTGAAAGATACTCACAAGCATTATCACTCTGTAAGGTTCAAAAGGAAACTCCAAATTAATTTTTACTTTCTTTATAGAAAGATTAAAATATAGAAAACAACTCAAAACCTGTTTTCACTAAAAATAACGAAGTACATATTGAATAATCATCAATAAAAGTTATAAAATACGAAAACTCTAAATTAAACTTAATACGACTTGGTCCCCAAATGTGAGAATGAACTAAGGAAAAAGGAGACAAAGCATGTTGTAAGACATTACTAGGAAAAGACTAGGATGACCTAACCGAGCATGAATGAGAGATAAAAAATCCATAATCATGCCAACATGTGTAGAGGTCTGTAGGTAATAAAGACCACGAGACTCACATCTAGTGTCAATCATGTTGAACAAGATGCTTTGATGACTTCCAAATCCAACATTGAAGACTTGAAGAATTTGTTGTTGTGTGTGTAGTTAGGTAGATTTTGAGTTGTTAATTTGCACTTAGTAATTATCCAAGTTCATATGATTTGAATTCATTTTTGAAAGTTTTGTTTTTCAAATTTGTGCTAATTTTAGTTAGTTGTTTATGTTAGAATATATGGCTTTAAACTAGAGGAGGGGGGGGGGGGGGGG
>Ga0123342_1001679_pt1 | contig 37283 bp, 20 predicted proteins | sample Turbeawhitnodule_FD_89960 | JGI IMG/M metagenome (GOLD analysis project Ga0123342, IMG submission 89960) | Root nodule microbial communities of legume samples collected from Mexico - Turtle bean Mexico white nodule | ecosystem: Host-associated > Plants > Roots > Nodule | place: Mexico: Nepantla...
TATGAAGAGGGATATTTCTTTTGAGATACACATATGAGAAAGTAGTATATGTTATTTGTAATTAGATATTGCTTGTTTTACTTTTATTACATTATATATGGGTAAAATTAAGGATGTTACAGTGAAAACTTGTAACTAATTAAATATCAATTTATAAATTTATTTATATTTTTTTATAAATAACAAAAACTACTTTACATAGTATTAAAAAGTGAATATACACATTTATTTATAATAACATAAAAAATATTATTAAAATTAGTAATTTGATTTACAAGGATTTAGGATTTTGAACCTTGGAAGTACTTATATTTATTTAAGTTCGACATTATATAGCATCTTCAAGTTGAAACAATTTAGCAAAGAAATAGACAGAAGTTCATGTTTGATTAGTGATGGAAATGTAGGTAAGTTTTAATATAAAAGGAAAAAATACATGATAATGAAAGTGTGAGCAGTATTGTCATAATTGGATGGCGTTGTTGCAGTTAGACTCATTAGGAACATTGTGTGACTCCAGTGCGCATCCATGGAGATTACTTCCTTTCAAAATCTTATCTCATAGTTTCTTGGAGAGAGAGAGACATGGAGATGGAGACATCACAACTAAAACAATAACAAGTAGAAGAAGAAAACCAAACATCATTATTTAGTTCTAGAATGTAGTTTTGTTTTGGGTTGCAGTGGTAGGAGGTTACTTACCAACCATTAAACCTAGGACCCAACAAGGGTCAAAAAGAGAGGGTTTCTTTCTTAAGTTAAGAAACACCACACAACTTACGAATTTCTTTTTTTTTTTTCTTCCTTTTTTTGTACATTGTTTTAAACAAATAATTAAAAGATGAAAAATTATTTAAAATTTAATTTATCCTAATTTGTGTATTTTAGATAATAAAAAAATTATAATAAAATAATATGTGTTGGAATAAAAGAAATAAAAAATTGAAATGGGTTGAGTAGTGTTCTTGGGCCTTGTCTGCGCTGAGCTTCTTTCTGGCTGCCTTCAACCTTTCCCCACCAACACGTGGGCAGCCGCAGACACACGTCACTATTCTCTTCATTGTTGCTAAATTAATAGTCACGTGCCTTATTTATCATATTCATGTTCTTGATAGAACATTCTACACCACTAACAATATACTATTTTTATGCTATCAATATGTTTATATTATATACTAAATTTGTTTCAGTTATACTAATTACTAACTGCTACCTATATATAAAAATACATATTATTTATAATTTCTTTCGCACTTCAGTTTGACTCTATGTTGGACTTTTAAAAATGATTCTTAAAATTAGCGAAAAGATTATAAAAATAATTAAATAAAACATGTGCAAGTATTGACACTGAGAAATATAAGGTAGTTCATTAGCCTTCGTAGACTAGAGCAGTTGAACATTCTCTGTCTCTAAATTTAAAATCCTAATAAAGTGTTTCTCTCTGTAACCCAGCAATTGTTTCTTAATTGTCTCGTAAACGATTACGCACATTTTAATTAATTATAAATTGATTTCCTCTTATTCCAACCAAACTTTATCTAATCGGGAATTTATAATTTCTGATCGCTATATCCACCATCAATTAGGAATGTTGATTAATCAATCCAACCCAATTCAAGTTATGGTGACAGAAATACACGAAAAGATAACTGAATAAATTATACAAACTTTCCAATGTTTTAGATTCATGCATTAGTATGTCAATGTTACGTGTTAAAACTTAAGTTCATAGGTTAAAAAATTATTAAGTATAATACATTAATATTAACTTTTAAATTAATAAAAGGTGTCTTGTAGTTACAAAAATAAGGTTTGATTCTGTAACAAAAGGTGTGTCTCGTTGTCTTTTTTTCTATGGGGGTGCAGGAAGCAAAATTTAAAATTAAACGTATTTGGGTCAGTATCAAACCCAGCCCAGTTCAGGGCTAAGTGTTGTTGGGCTGAAAAAGACTAAAGCGAAACATGGTAAGTGACGTTATTGGACAAACCAAAGTAGGGTGTTGCTATTCCCACCACTTTCTCTTCCCCATACTTTTTCAAACAAGAGTCAAAACTCACTCCACACCTCTTTTCATTTTCCCTTGCTACACTCCCTTTTTTTATTTTTTCACACCCTTTTTCTCCCTTCATTATCTTGCTTAATGTTCAGGAACGGATGCACCCAAGTTTTTTGTAATTTTAATTTTTAATATTACTATTAGTAGGATATTTATTTAAATTTGTTCGGATATGAAAATAATATCGCAATTCTTATTTATGTTTTCTTTTATAAATAATCTATTTTCTTTTTATAATATTTATGAAGATATTAGCATTCTTTTTCTTTTTTATATTATATTTCCGTTTCTATGGTGTTTATGGTGGATATTATTTCGTCATTTCTCCATATACTCAGATAAAATGTTTGATTTATTTATTTATTTATAATTTGTAGTTACATTATAAAGGTTATAAATGAGTGTATTTGTAATCAACTAACTTTAAATTCATCATAGTTATCTAAGGATTAAAAATTGTTTATATTTTCTCCACTTGTATAGGGTTTAGACAATATATCTGTTATCAGTTTGATAATTAAATCTTCTTCTTCAGTTGTGTTGTACTTTTTTTTTTTTTCTCTTTCTCCGTATTCGGATTTCAGCTCTCGATCGAAAGTGTATCTGCAAAAGGTTCTTTAACATTCAAGTGACTATTTAATATTTAAGTATGGTTAATGTAGTAATAAAAACATACTTTACTATTTTATAATATGCTTATTTATAGAGTTTATAATGAACTCTATCATTGATGAAGTCGTATTTAATATATATTATAACTTAAATAAAATTATTGATTTTGGTGTATATTCTTATTTTACTTTAATGTATTTATTTTGATATGTGAAACATACCAAATATTATTGGCAATAGATTTAGAAATATTATGTAAACTATTATCAAGTTAATTTTTAACCCACACGAGTAAATCTTGTTTCTTTTTGTCACTATTCTTCGTTTATTATATTCTTTCTTTCTTGTCTTTTGGTTCTCAGTTTTCATTACATTTTTAAGGTGTAAAATGTTTTTAGGTTAAAGTTCATCAGTTAATTAGCATGTTATTATACAAATCGGATTATATCATAGATTTACTAAAATTTGCTTTCACGACTTTATTTTTCTTACTTATTTACTGCATAAAGCAATTTTAATTCAAAGATGGTTAGGTATTTTTGCTGTAAAAGCTTATTACTAACAAAGCTTTTTCTTAACACAATTATTATGACCCTTTTAGAATATCATCATTTGAAATAATATACCAATTTGTATTATGAAGTCATGATTAGTGGCATGTGGAAATAAAAATTGTATTCATAGGAATACCCAAAATGAAGGGCTCAAGGCCCTTGTGAGAAGTTTGTAGCTGTTCTGAAGTAAAATACTATTAATTTACTCCAAACCAAAAACCAAATCCTATAAACCAGCATGCAATTAAACTATCTATAGTGATTTTGGATCCAAATATATTATTTCACTACTTAGCATTTTTGAATTCAAATTATGATCCATTTGAACCACTCAGAAGGTGTGAAACCAAAAATCAGAAGACAGTAAATGAAAAGATGGTATTAATCCATATGATTTGCTTATACTCATTCTCCATTGATTACACATGGTAAGGGAATAAAACATAAAGCAATCGATTGAGACACATGGCATTAAGTGCTCTCACATGTGGTGGGACTTTGCTAGTGTGACACCTTCCTTCCACCATCAAATGCTCTCTTTCTCTTTCATGGCAGATTAGTGGGGGTTCTGTTAACCAGGTAGCTTATCCTTTCCCACAGATCATGTATCTTTCACTCATACTTCACTCTGCCATGGACTTAACCATCACCTCTCTTAGGTTATCCTTTTTTGGACTAGAGATCCTATATTTTTCCAAGACTATAAATGAAGGATCTTTATTATTATACCCTCCAAATCAAATATTTGAGATTCAATTAATTACATTTAAGTCTAGAAGTTTAAGATGTGTCACAAATTATCTTACTGCTTTTTGTTAAACCTATCAACATATTCATTATTGAATTATCATCACATCATCATGATATATTCTCATATAAGATTGGCGCAACATGTTTAAAGTATAGAATAAAACTCTTCTCTTACGAGTCCTTTTAAGATAATCAAATCAAATCTTAGAAAATATCAAATCAACTAGAAATAAGAAATTTTATAATATATAAATGGACGTAAACTTTACTTTATAAGTCAGTTATATAAGATTGAGTTATGTTTAAAGTTTACTTTTAATATGATAATAAAACCATCTCAAGTTTATCCTAACGAAAGTTTGTTAGGTTTATTAATATGGTATCACCTACCATTATTGAATCATCCATAAATATATAGTCTCACAGAAGAGTTGGAGAATCTCAACGTAAGAAAGATGTGTTGAAAATCTCATATCGACTAAAGAAAAAGAACATTTTATAATATATAAGTAGATACAAATCTCTCATTTATCATTTTTATAAGGTTGAATTATCTAATTTCTTAATAATTTAACATCAATTTTGTAAGTTTGAGTTATCCAATTTCTTAATACTGTAACATGATTAAGTTAAACCTAATTAATTCCAAAAAGTCTAAAAGTTAGGTTATCTTTTTTGTAAGTGAACAGAATTGGAAATTAAGACATCTAATTTCAAATTTAAATGTCCCATATAAAGTTTGTCCATATTTTCATCATTTTTCATTTGTACATGGGTCACATCTTGTGCCAAACCCATCATAATCATTAGTCACTGTAGAGAAATATTGTGGCAGTTTCTCCTATCTTCCTTTCCCTCTTATGGAATACAGTAGCAGGAGCCTATATGCTTGTGCATGAGGGTTGACAATCAAACTCATAGTTTCTGTCTCCATCAACGCATTACTCTGAGTCATTAACCCTGAAAATGTCCTCAAATCATGTTCCATATCAACTTCTTGTGGACAAGGAAAATCAAATCTTTGTTGTTCTAGGGTTTGTGGTTTCAGCACTGTGGAAGTTCTGTACCAACCACCTGTCCCCTTTAGCTAAGGACTCTATGCCCCCACCTCCACTTGCCCAAACAAATAAGTGCTTATATGTTTACATGTTTGTAAGAATTGAAATTGCATGCATATATGGCCATTGGTAGTGGCAGTGGAGTCCCTCCCTACTTCTAGAATATAGTTTCTCCTCCTCATCTTCAACAATTACTATAATATAACACATTGCTTATTTATTTACTTGTAATGGAGAAACTTTTGTTTTAATTTACCCTTTTGAGTTTCATAACCGAATGATGATAAGAGAAAAAAGGGTGTTTTGATTCTGTGCACTCATATGTGCTATTGATATGATAACTAATTTTTTAACATTTGTAACTTTAGTTAGCAAGTCAAATGTGGTAGATGTGTCTGTTATGATTACTTTATGGTGTAAAATGTCGTAGATTCCCATAATGATGATTCCCTTAAAAAGAGGTGAAATAATATTACTAATTACCAAATAATAAGATAAAGGATATAGTTTTGTATCGATATGATCAACATATTTGCTGCTCAAGAGCCAATTTCGCATATCATATTAAGATAAATAAATGATCTTCTAAAAAAGAAAAAGACGAGTGGTTACACAATTCTCAAGTTCAAGTTTAAAGTGAAGTACCTTAAAATCTATTATAATTTTCTGATAAAAAATAAATTATTGATAGATTCGAAAGTTGGTATAGGGAAGGTTGGAATTGGGTTTTCAATCGGAGAAGGGATTGATTTGAACGAGAAATGCCTATGCTAGAAAATTTTATGACTTGTATATCATAATCATCTTTACATTCAGATAAAGAAGATAAATGGTTATGGAGTGACCCCCATCTTATAGTTTCTCAGTAAAGTTTGCATATACAAAGTTAGCTAATCATGATGCATGGGGTATATTTAAATAATTTGTTGTGTTGTGGAGCTTAAAGGTTACTCCCTCGGCACATTTTTTTTGTTTGGAGGGTTTTTTCAAATAAGATAGCAACCAAACATAATGTATGCTCGTTGTCTCTATGCTTTAACTCAAGCGTAAATACGTTGCTAGGTTTTTATGCATCCCAAGGGTTTATTTTCCATTTTCTTGTGCTGACTGAGAGGCGTGGAAGGTTTTTGTTCTATGTGCAGGTTGTGGTGTAGCATCACTGGGTGTGTTAGAGTTCCATGTGATGGTGGCACGATTGTGGAAAAAAAATCATTTGGTTGAAAAATGATGCAGCCCAAAGACGATGAATGAGGCAATAGAAGAATTACGGGATTTGCAGCTTAGGATGGAAGCAATAAAGCAAAAATAGATTAAAACTTTTCCTGGCAAGTGTAAATAGTTCGTGCTAGTGCAAGGGAAAGTAATGCAAATTGTTTTAGCAATTTTGAAGGGATATTTAACCATCACTAAAGGTCTTTATGAGAATGATTCTGGGAATGTATATGTGAGAAAAACGATTTAAAGTATATTGTCCTGGAAATATGCATATTTGTTGCATAATATGTTTTATTTTGTTTTCTCTATAGTGCTGGAAAATGCAGAGTTGCTTCTCTGAAAAACATTGGTTCTTATAAGTTTTTCAGTTTGTTGAGATATTTTTGGATATTTTCTTGTGATTTATTTTAACACTTGTATAAGGGTCAGGACACCCCTGAAGTGTTCCCTTTAATTAATTTAATCTTTGCTGAAAAAAAAACTATTAAAAAATTATTAAATAAAAATTAATTTTAGAGATAAAAAATAATTAGTTATTATATTGACTAAATTATATACTATTTTAGAGACTAAAAAAGTTATTAATATCTAAATTAATTTTTATTATTGATATAATTTTTAAATTTGCACTAATTAGTTATCATGGTTTTAGTTACTAGTTATTTAATATTCTAAAGTTGGTAGCTAAAACCTAAGTTTTTACTTACTAGTTATTTATTTTTATCCATGTTTCAAGTGTTTATAGTAGAAGTTTTAAGGTAAATTATGTTTTGAATCTTGAAAAAATTTAAAATTACAAAACACATTTATGTTTTGTATTTTTTTTAATTTAGACATACTTTTGAAGTTTTTCTAAATTTTAAATAGAATTTTTATTCTTTGCTAATAATAATGATAAATAAAAAATTTACACCATCTTTATATAATTAATTATTTTTAAAAATAAAATCAATTTAATAATAAAATTTATGAGTTAAAACCGTTATTTACATCACATTTTCTTCTTTTATGATTATTACTAACAAAATCTAAAAAATACGTTTAAATCTATATATAATTTTTTTTTTAACATATTAATTTTGATTTAATTCTTTTATATATTTTTTTTATTTTTAATAATATTTTGTTATGTAATAGTATATTGTTGTTATTTGAGATTTCAGTTTATCTCAAATCTCAAATCTCAAATTACATGGTAATGTCTAATTAAAACTTTTATATATATATATATATATATATAAATATTTAATATGTTTCAAACTTCACATAACATTGCTTTAATTTGTATAGTGTATAGTTTTTTTACATATTATTTTTTTTTTCGGTATCAGTAAATGCTATATTTTAGAATAAACTTTACGTATATAAAAATATTAATATAGAATAAACTTTTGACTAAGACAGTGAACCTATACTGTAAAAAGGTCATATCAAACTTTTAAAAAAGATATAGAAATATTAAATTAGACTTAAACTTGTAATTTTTAAATAAATTGACATGTTTAAGAAAATTGTATTTAAATAAATCTATTTCCAATCCTAATTACAAAATTAACTTTTTAACCTTTGAATTTTTAAGTAGACCATACCTATTAATAGTTGGACTTCTAATATACAATCCCTCAGACTTATTATTATATTTCATATTTTTTGTTAATTATTAAATTAATTAATTAATCACAGAACAATGTACCGAAATAACATGCATGATGTATGTCATGACCCATGTCATTGCCCATGACATGACTCCACACGCTCTTCAATACCTCGTGCCACCCACGTTTCCGATTCCTAACGCGCCTCGCTATCTATTATAACCTGCGCTCATGTGCTGCACCGCCGCCACGTCACCCAATCAGCACCGTCAAATTTTTTACCGTCAAACTGTTTTTCGCCGTTCGATCTCTCACCATAGGATTCTGATGCTGTCGAAACCGTTAAGATTGCTGTCTTGCTTTTTCCGTAAAAGAGGTGGGGCCCGCAGAAGAAAAAGCGTGTGAACTGCAGAACTGTATCAGCCGCACATCACCGTCGATTTCTGTAATTCATTTTTATTAAATAATTCAGAATCACTCTTTTATTAATGAGTTCAACATAAAAAAAATATTTTATGTTATTAATATTTTAAAATTTGTTATATTCCATTTGAAGAATAACAATTATCACTAAAACTAACTAGATATTATATAAAGCTGCAACTAACTACCAGAAATTCACACACACAAAATGTAAACATGTTCGCATTTTATTGATTTCATACACATATAATAAAAGATTATTTTCAAGTAAACTAAACTATAATATAAATAACAAAGTGTGTGCAAACTATGAGGTACGAAATTGAGTATTAGAGTTGTTACTCGTGTAGGTTTTGTATTCGAGCATGGAAATAAGTTTTATAATACCTTTACTATTATTATTCCTAATCAAAGAGATCCTTACACAACCTCAAACACTAGATTATGTTGATGCACTCATTTGTTTAAATGAAGTGGAAGTTCAAAAGGTTTAATAGGATTTCTAGTTTTAATATTTATTGTAATTATAGTCAATATGATTTCTTAATTTTTTTTCTCAATGTAGTTCTTTTGTTAAAAAGAATCAATGTTATTCTTTTTTTTAATGTCATTACAATGAATAATGATAAAATAAGATGTAAAATGTACGTGACATTTTAAAATATATTATTTTGTGAAGATTGAAAACAAAAATAATATATTGATAAATAGGATTTTTTTGTTGTTGAATCTTTGCAAGATATAGAGACAAATTTTGCAATGTAGTGGTGGTGGGTGGATATCAATTGTGCCTATAGTTACATTATTTTCAATTCATTCAATTGATTGATTTTCCATTCAATTTTTAAGGTTAATGTCATTTTGTGATTCTTTAATTATTGTTGTCATGCTTGATTTATGGTTTTGTGGTGAGATTAAAATATAGTTTTGATGAGGCTTGGTTGTTTTATTTATGCATAATTAAAATAACCTATACCAAAGGAATATGTGAAAAACTTCGTCTTCATTTTTATAGGTGAGATTTATGTTCTATGTTCTGGGTACTATGAACTTAACAAGTTTTCTCATTTTTCTTAAAAGAAAAAAGTAATTCAAATTTATAGTTCATAAGCTTAGTATAGGTCAAGATTTTAATAAACGACCTACGATATGAATTTCAAGGACGAAACTTTAGGGTTTGACACTATAATTGTGATTGCAAATTTTCAAATCTATGACGGTTGCTTTTGTTTGCAATTCTCCACAATTGTTCTTTAAAACCTCTCTAGATGTCAAAACTAGGTCTTGCAAATTGCATTGTGAAAAGTTATTTTTGCACTTTAGATTTTGGCGCTTTATTTGGTTCTTTTTGGGGATGAGTAAGTAATTGTTGATACGTCTACCATCTGAGGGAAAGAAATATAACATTTTGCATTTGAAATTTAGAGCAAATATCATGATCAACATAGCATAGATGGTGAGATACTAAACCAATATTGCGCATATTTATAAAAAAACATAATTGTTATTGCAAAGTCGATTTTATGCGTAATTTATAATTTTATAAATAAAATATAGTATGTTAATAGAGTCCTCTATTATACACTTGTTTTATTTAAGTGAAAATATGAATTGTAATTCATTTGTTGTTATTTATTATTCATTTTTAATATTGTACTTGTAAAAGAGAGTATTTGCTATTGGCCGAACAATTTTCTCTTTCTTGGTCACTCTTTTCTTTCTTTCTTTCTTTCTTCTCGTGTTTAGCTTGGTTCTTGATTAGAAATGTACGTGCAAATGGTTATTCAACACTTATTTCATTCTCAACAGAATATACGTTTTTAGTACAACATTAATAACACCCAAATATTGAGCATTCAATTATTTGTTCATTTTTATATTTTTCTATATAAAAAATAATGACTTATTTTATATAAATATGCGTAAGTTGTTAACCTAACATATTTTCTATATCAATTATGAAAACAATTAACATGAAAAGTTTTATTTTTCAAAAAATATTGTGTCACCTTTAATCATTTCCTTCCTTTGTAATTCAAATCATACATGTCACAATGGTGACTACTCAAACTCAAAGCTGGTGATGAGAAAAAGGAATAAAAAAATACTAAGTATAAAAATACATATTTTACAAAGATTATTTTTATGTTGATTTTAATTAAAATAATCATAATATATAGCATTGAAATCTTATTTTTTTCTAAAAAAAAACTAAATTACATCTTTAAGTAATGTATGTTGCGCGTTTAATATTGACCTGATTGAAAACTTTAACAAATTGTAGATTAAAAGTCATATATATTTCTAAAATATTATAATAATCTCTACCATTTAATAAAATGTGGATTAAAAATAATATGTTTTCAATAGGTCAATTTTACTATCACTTTCAATTCTTTCTATCATTTTTATAATATTTTGTTTATTTATATATCATTTTAAAAGTAAGAATAATAATTATTTTCTTAATAATTTAATTAGAATACTTGCCATATAAAATGATTTTGATAATTTTATTATGTTAAGTTTTGTAATACTTAATTAAAAATCAATTTAGTTAGAATCTCAAGGTTTCATAGTTATTATTTAAAGTAAAACTTTAATAAAATAAATTAAAAGCCATATATAGAATGGTTTCTAAATAATAAATAAGGTAAGAAAATTATGCAAACAATAAATAATAAATAATAAAAATTAAATTTATATTTTAATTATACTTCTATATTACATTTCTCTAGAAAGAGATATAAACTAAAGAACAACGTTTATCGTGGATGATATCCATAACACCCAAAATTCTACCACTTTTTAGTTAAATCTGATACAATTTATAAGTACAAATGACAATCAAACAATAAAAAACAAATTAATTATATTTTTTGTGTGTTTCATATTTTAGATTAATTCAAACTAGGACAATGTTGTGAAAAAAATAGTATAATTGATTTTTGTGAACAAATAGATAAATATTTCAAGAAGTTTAGCTGGATCAATGATAATTAATTATAATTAAAATTTTATAAAATAATGAATTAATACTCTGAAATAAAGCATTATTAGTTCATTTAATATTAAATGCATATTACATTAGAAGTAGTTTTGAAATGGATAAATATTGATTATATAAGTGATTGTAATGTGGGTTCATAATTAGGTTTAATTTTTTTTTATAAACTCAATTTGAATATGGAATAAATTATGTTAATAAAAATTAAACCATCTTAAGTATTAAAATAAAATTATTAATGAAAACATTTACACCTTAATTTGTAAAATTAAATGCAATGATGCAAAGATAAAGTAAATGTCTATTGTTGTTGTCATGCTTTTAAAGACAAAATATAAAGTAAGAAATATATTTAATAGTATTAAGTTTACCATTAATTTACAAAGCTTTAGTATTAAATCTAGGAACACATTTTGCAAAAAAGATAAATATTTTTCTACAATAGGAAAATCGTTATTTAAGGAGAATGGGGAAAAATATAATTAATGAGAGAGAAAACTTACTGAGATGTTAAATAGATAATTAACATGAATGAAAGGGAGACAAATTAAACAAGGAAAATGATGAAAATTTTTAGATTATTTCTATAAGAGTTTAGAGTATTTTAAACAAAACTTCTTAATCTATGACAAACAGTTAAAACCCTTATTTATTTTATTTTTATTTCTCTTCATTCTTTTTTGTACACTCTCTAGCCTCTTTTGTCGTTTCTCTGCATCATTTTCATTCGTTTTTTTTTTCTTACCTTTTTAATTATCTGTTTTAAATAAAGAAAATAAAAATTAGGAAATATTGTTTACAGTGTTAGAGAATTATTAATTTAAAATAGAGTGTTTTAAATTGAAATTAAGAAATAGAGAAAAGAAAAGACACTCTGGAGGACCATAAATGATCTATTTGTGGCATTATTGTATTATATATATGTTGTCGGCAAAACTCACGAAGAAATCCTCATAAAGTGCGCGTGGACTTTCTCTCCCTCCTCCGTCAAATCCAGAGCCTTTGACATTTTCAAAAGTCAACCCATCAAACACAACAAAATAAATAAATAAAAATATATTAAAAAGTAAATAGATAAGCATAGAGATGCCAAAATGCCATCCACTCACATACACACTCTCTCTCTCTTCAAAATAAAGCATCTTTTTCAGTTTTTCTATTTTCTTTATTACCTTTTTTTCAATAACAATTTTATTAAACTCTATTGAACTATCATAATAACAAAAAACCCTAAAATTAAACTATGTAGTTAGAGTGAATAACCTGTAATGTTTTTTAACCAAAACATAGTTCAAAATCAAATGAGTAATATTTTGATACAAAGGGTTCCACACATTAAAGTTTGTTTATGAATATAAAAAATCATTAAACTGGTAATAATTATAAAAATTATGAAACACAATTATATATTTAAGAGAGTTAATTTTAATTATCTAGTAATTATCCTAAATTTGATTAACAGGGTTGAACTAGTGAAAGCATTTTCTCTCTCTCTCTCTCTCTCTTTTCTCTTTCTATAAATACAAGTCCATCTCCACTCATTGCACCTTATCATTTCTCTCTCTGGTGAAAAGTCAGCGCCTTCTTTTGTCTTTTCTCTCTCTCAACAAAGGGCACATACATTGCAGAGTTTGTCTCCATGGCCGAAGATTGGGATCTACATGCGGTGGTCAGAGGTTGCTCCACCATCACATCATCCTCCGTGTCTTCTTCTTCCTCCTCCTCCTCTGGTTTTGCCTCTTGTTACTTCCACCCTGAAGGTGTTTCCTCCTCGTCTTCTTCTTCTTCGGGCTTCTCTATCTTCAGAGGTGAACAAGGAAGCCAACTTTTGTCGCTTTCTGCGTACCCCTTTGAGGTAAGGAGCCCCATTGAGGAGCTGCATGAGCTTTGCAGGCCTTTCTTCTCCAAAGCTCAGCCTCTGTCGTTGCAAGCCTCTTCCCCCTTGTCCTCACTCTCTTCTTATTCCTCTGCGCCTCCCAAAACGCTTTCACCTCAAGAGAAGCAACAACAGCAGCGGAACAAGCAGCCACACTCTGTCACCACCCCACGATCTAAAAGAAGGTACAAAAGTTCGTGCTTGCTTTGTTTTGATACCCAAAGAGGAAAAAAAAAGATCTTGGACTGTCCTGTGTTGTAAAAATCATATCTTTGGTAGAGAATTTTGCGTGTGTTGAGGTTTTAGATTGCGGCTGTGGTTGTAGTTTTGTTACCATGTTGAAAATTGTAGATAAATGTGACTGATGAGACTGCAATTGTGGTTGCAGACAGTGTTTTGAAATCTTGGTATGTGAGTGTTTGTGAGATTTGCTTATGACTGTTTTTGGTCTTTTACAGGAAGAACCAGCTTAAGAAAGTTTGTCAAGTGCCGTTTGAAAATCTCTCCTCAGACATATGGGCATGGAGAAAATATGGCCAGAAACCCATAAAGGGGTCTCCTTATCCAAGGTTTGTCTTGAAGATATTTTTCACTTGCAATTTTCCAAATATGTGTTGAAAATTCATGATTCGGCTCTTTTCTAATTTGGTGACCCTTGATTTAAGATTCTGAGAAAATATGTGCATAAAGGTTTTTGAGATCTCAATAGTGATTTTTCCAATTGATTATCACATGAAAATCCCACTTTATGCTTTAAGTAATCAAATCCTAATTTCTAAAGTTGTGTACTTTAGGGTCTAATTGAGGTTACTTTGTTTTTTGTAGGGGGTACTACAGATGTAGCAGCTCAAAGGGGTGTTTGGCAAGGAAACAGGTTGAGAGGAACAGATCAGACCCAACAATGTTCATAGTGACTTACACAGCTGAGCACAACCATCCTGCTCCTACTCACAGAAACTCTCTTGCTGGCTCCACACGCCAGAAGCCATTGGCACCCCAGACTGCCACCACTGAACAAGACTCTGATAAGAGCAAAAGCCTAACAAAACCCTCTTCCCCTGCCACCTCAGGGACAGAGGAAGAGGTTCCAGCACAAGGGGAAAAGTCTGAGAGCAGAGAAGAGAAAGATGATGTGATGGATGATGAGGAAGAAGATGAATTTGTTTTGTCAGACATGGTGCTAACAGATGATTTCTTTGAGAGCTTGGATGAGCTGAGTCAACTCACTGCCCCTTCTGTTGTCACAGGAGACTGCTTCACTGACCCCTTTTCAGCTATTGCAATCCCTTCTTGGGTGGCTAGTGGTGCTGCTACTGCTGGTGGATGCATCTGATTCTTTTGGTGAAATCATCACAACAAGTGACAACAATTGTTTCATGTTTTTCATGGATGACAATAGGGACCTTTTAAATTTTTGTTTTTCGTTCGTAGAGGAAATGGATCATTTTGGATGAATCTTTACTAACAATGGTTTGTGAAGGGGAGGAAATTTTTTCCCAAGTAGAGTAGTGACTGGTAAGGTAGATCAAGCATTTGTATCTATCTCCCTTAATCTTACTTACTATCAGGGATTCATAGTTTAAAGCATTACCTATGTTAATGTAAAAACAATTTATTTAGCTTTTTGTTGTTGTATGCTTCTTGAGTTGTGATTGAGTTCAATGTATTTGAATTTTGACATTTGTTTTGATAGAAATTGGAAAAGCACTTTTGGGTTGACTTGTAATTTTTCTTCCTGGCAATGATTATAATTGTGTGAGTGAGACATAAGGGTTCATGGTTGTTGCTTGTTGGGTATATATTCGAGTAGTACAGTGGAAGAGCACCAATTGTAGTGAAACTTTTTTGGGGACACGAGGGGTTAAGGTAATCGAGGAATTAGATTCCATGAAGCATATGCGTTTTGATTTAATGGTATCTGCCTCCTCTCTGTTTTATTCACACAGAAGCAAAGTATTTCACGTCAGCTCCATACCTTCTACAAATGAGAGCCACGTTTGCTTGAAGTTAACATGTTAGGCTCACCATTTATATGCTATCTGCCTTTTGTTTGGCTCCCAATAACATTGCATCTCATCCCTAGTGGGGGCTCTCAATTTACCAAACTTGCCCTAGCTTTAAAAACAAAAGATAATTAGGTATTATCATCTGAATAACTATGCAGCCACTTATATATTATAAAATATTCGATGTATTTACACATCTAATATTATACTAAGAAGTGAATTTTAAGTTTAACTTAGTTTTATAAAATCAACTTATAAAATTAAGTTTGCACCTACTTATATATTATTATAAAATGTTTTTATCTTTAGTTGACGTAAGATCTCCGACATTGAATGATGTTTTTTTCATTGTATTATATTTTAAGTTGACTGTTCTTAAACTTTAGAAATATTTTAAGATAATTGATATATGTTTACTCATACATAGATCAAAATTTAAACAACCAAATCAATGAAAATAATATGTTTTTGACTTGCATCTATTAAGAAGTGTCTAACACGTTTAAGATAAAGATGAAAGGTCAAAACCGTGTTTCACACCATGACTTTAAAATAATAGAAGTGTTCCTAATTCACAGATTCATATTACCATTGTTGGTAAGGATAAACCCCATTATTTATATTTTAGAAAATTTTGAATTTTCCGTTGTTTGCAATAGAAAAATGTTCATTTCACAAAGTTAGAAGGAAAGTGAAAAGAGTAGTCGAATTTGGTGATGTACAAATGCAACTAAAGGGAGAATTTTGTAGGAGCCGTGTGAGGGTGAAAATGTTAAAAAGTTGATTGTTGGAAATTGTAAACCAAGTATTTGGACAGTAGTACACCTAAAAACTATGTCATGAGCAACGATATTTATGCTTCTATTAATGTAGATGGAAAAAAACTTAGATAGCATAAATTCGTTTTTTACATGAAACAGAACAACTTGGTTCTCTGTTTTTTAGAAATCAATATGGAAGTTCTACTCAATCCAACACCCCATTTGAAAAGCTTGGTGGGAATTACTTTCAAACTTTTTAAAACACTGAAATCCAACTCTGTCGGTAATGGGGCAAAGAATTTACCAAAAACATCATCATAATCATGCCTTTTACTTGCCGGAAATTTATGATTTTTGTAGGACACCTAAACAATATAACTGATAAACTAACATATGGTTCGATGAAAAGCCAAATTTGATGGAAGAACCCTTCAGTTCAAAAAACAAACTTTATATGTTGCAATTAAAAACAGAAAGAAAGAAATAGACCCTTTTTTGTAGAAAAGAAATTAAATAACGTTTCTTAATGGAATATTTGAGCTTGTTACTCAATTAGGGGGTTCCCATGGTTTCAATCTCCAATGAATTTTACAAACTTAAGGAGATCTTGTGCTGTGTTGGAGAAATCCAACTTTTGTAGACAGAACTGTGTCACCAATTCACCATCCACAAGCATCGGTGGTAAAGAATCAAGGCCTCAAAAGTTGACCTTTGCTCAAGCGCATTTAAGATCACACCAAGATAAGCACACACAACACATAATTAACAAAATTCTACACTCAACCTAAATGGAATTGACCTTTTCTGAAACCTGCATTATGTCTGAGTTGGATACATGTGTCTAGGTTCAATATGTCATATAATATTATTGTATTGTGTTTATTATGTTCATTGTATAATTATAAAGTCCCTGGTGTAATTAAGATACATGTTTTCAGGTTTGGATCATGTTTTTTTTTTCTCTCTCTTAAGGGACCTATCAAATTGCTTCACTAATGACAGTGCAAAAATTACAGAGTATTAGTGAGTGTATGAATCGGTTGATGCAGTTGTTCCAGTTTAACAAGTCATTTCAAGTGAATATACATCTAAATTAAATAGTCATGAATTTTTTTTATAGCAGATTCTATCTGATTTGAATAGGATTGTCTCCCTTAAAGCATAGGGTCCTTCCTTTGTAAGACCTGCAGTACTTTAATTCACCATGAAAGAACAGGTCACTCTTTTAATAAATATGATTTGTACTATTTGAAGAGGTTATGAGTAGTTGATGAGGCAAAAGTTGGTAAGGTGATTTTATACTTTTACTGATAGTAACATTTGTTAAGCCAGAATTAAGGCACAACAACACAGTACAGCAGATTATTCAATTAGCAGATACAAACTTTGTCATGTTGCACTGGCATGTTACGACACATGTTGCTTATTATTCACTTAACTGGTTGTATAATTGTTGTTGTACCGATTGTCTTCTCGCTCTTCACTTTAAATGTTCTTTTTTAATAGTTGGTACTTGATCGGTGGAATATGACCATGATTAGTGAGAGTTTTCATAATTGTCATTGTTGTCATTTATTGACCTTCTTTAATGTATATTAATGCGATCAATCGGTTTTTATGACTCGTCGGATACCCAAAAATCAAACAACATTTTGATCTTTTAAAGGTTGAGATGCATCATTTTATTCTTTGAAAGATAAAAGTCACCATTTTTGTCACTGAAAGATGAAAAAAAATCATGCAATTTAATCCCCTTTTAACACTAATTTATGGCATCCATATTTTATTCCTTTCACATCTGAACTAGTGTATCAACTACCTACAACTTATAATCAAATAGAACATTTAAAACCACTGCATTCTGAAATACCTGTATTTATTTTGTTTATCATTTTGACTCTACTATTCTGTCTTAACATTTTCCATTATATTTCAATTCTAGTGAGTACAAAGTAGTAACAAAAAAATATTTCCCTCAAAATTAGAAGCATAGCATCAAAGAATGCTTGTAAGATGACTACTTGTTAGAAACATAGCATCAAAATCACGATTTTTAACTCATATTTTAAACTTCAGAAGCCACAAATGGTCAAACACAACCAAATTTTATCCCTTCTACCCAACAACTAGAATATGACAATTTATAATTTTAATTTACCATTGCATTCGATAATACATTAAGACAAGGAAACTCCTTTGCTGAGTTAAAAAGATATTTTCATAATTTTTTTGATTTTAAAAAGAATAAAATTGTTTGAAAAAGAAATATTCTCATCATAAATTTAAATAACTTTTTTTTATAAAAAGTATCTGATTAAATCATTTTTCTAAAATGATGTTTTTTTAGACGGAAAGAATCATGTATATATTTGAAAAAAAAGTTATATTTCAATAAAACATAAGAAAGTGTTTGAATTTTGTTTGGGAAACATACTTACAGATTTTCAAAAAATATTAATGAGAAATTGAACTTAATTTAATTATTTAAAAAAAATCTAGGTTTTAATTTTTTTTTATCAAACTTTTCATGAAGATAATTACCATAAAATAATAATTTCATCACATATAATAATTTACAACAGGAGGATCATAATGTAAGAAAATATTTCCATTGGTGAACTTAAATCATATTCGATTAGAAATTAAAAAGAAAATATTCAAAAGCCAATATTCAAAATGTAAAGAGATGCTCAATAGTATCAACAAATAGATTTTACATTTAATTGACAAAGAAGATATCATCAACTTTAGAATTCAGTGTATTTTTTGATTTTAATTCTTAAACGAAACAAGACTTCGTTGGTGTAACCACCTCTCCATTATCATATACATATTAATATTTTGACCTCAAGCAGGTTGATATAACATCATTAGAATTAATCATTACATTGAGGTATTTTTGTTCATTTTGAAGTTCAAAACTTAATCATGATTTTATCTTTAAAAGAAGTCTAATAGAATTAAGAAAAAAATAAATATTTAAATTATCATTAACACCAACTTCTAACCAATATTGAATCATTGAGTGTAGATGAATTTTTTAATATAAAATATTTATATATTATTATTAACTTATATATTGTTGGTATAATAAATTTATTTTTTTATAATTCTAACAAAAAAATCATCTAACACTGCTGAGAGTGTATAATTGATTTGTTAAGATTACATCAAATTAACCGCATTAAAGAGATTTATATTTTCAAGAAAAAACTTTAAATTAGTAGTACATGAAAGTCTTTAGTTAAGAAAGTGGTTTATTTATTTAGAATTTAATATTTATATAATATTAAAATAAAGGTATTTATTATAATAATTGTTACTCCATCAAATAATTGTTTAGAATAAATAAATAAATAATTGATTATTAATCTCATCATATTCAATTATTTATGATTACATAATTAATTATGTAATTTTTTTAAAACATAATCGATTAAGACTTTCATCTAAACACCATTTTAATATATTGACCCATGTATAGGTCAATCAATAATATGCATACAATTAAATGAATTTGTGAGCTTACATGTATAATGACAAAAATGATTTATACAAAGGAACAATACTTTCACAGTCCAACAAACAAGCATAGATACAACCAACACCAACACGACACTTTCGAGAAATGTTGACTTCTCTCAACAAATGGATTGAGTCAATAATAGTATAATAATTCGAAGTATGAATGTTGAATCCATAAGAAACAATTTCAATTAAGATTTTATGTTTCAACGCCCATTAAGTATATAAACATGGATGATGAATCAAAAGTATTACATTACACATGAAACTTTGGTTACTAATTAGATACCAATTTAGAAACTTTTTAATAATAATAGAAATTAGTTTAGAAACTATTTTTTTTTTAGTTTTTAAAATGATCTCTAATTTAGTTACTATTGCAATTAATTATTTTGGTCTCTAAAAATTGATTTCTATTTCATGATTTTCTTGTAGTGATTATTGGAACAAAAGAACGAAAAGTAAGGATATAAACATAAATATCCGAGTTGACTTTCCTTTCATATCATCTCACAAATGTAAGTGAACAAGAAAGCTTATTAGAAAAAAGTTTGTTACATCCCTAAATTTATTTTGATTAAGTGTTTTAATAACAAATTATAATATATTAAGAGATTCTTTATCTTAGTATCAAATCATGATACATATGTAATACTTCGTTTTATAACGATAAACACAATATTGTATTTTAAAGTTAGTCCTACACTTTAAATCCCATACCTTAAATCCTATACTCGAGACAAACAATAAAATATAAAATATGTGTTTTTAAAAGTTTAGATAAGGATGTTTTTAACTTCTACATGTTTATTTAGATTAAAAGATGTCTAATAAAACATACTTTTTAAAGTATAATGAAATTTGGTTTTCAGAAATTCAAGGCACAACATACATTAATTAACAACACTAACACAAAAATCCCAAGGCTAAGCAAAACTTTAGGAGAAGAAGATTAAAAAAATAATGAGGTGTTACCACACCACTCATGGTCCTTCCTTTCTTTCTCATGGATTTTCCTCTAAACCCTAATTTAACCTTATCCTCTCTATCAAATCCCTTCAAAACACCATAATCCATTCCCATTTGAATTGCAAAAAATCTTAACGGATGTGAGAGAAAAACACATTTGGCAAGGGAATGAGTTAAGTTTGGGAGAAGATGCTTCAAAATGACTAATACATTGACCAAAACATGGATCAATTGATACAAAAATATTTTTAGTTTAATGAATATCATTAATCTTTTTTATAGAAATAATCTTTAGTTAGAATCTTGAAAATGGTCTTTAATATAATTTATTCTACTGTAACCTTCTTAATGATGTCTCTCTAGAAAATAATATTTGTGTAAAACTTATTATAATTTATTTTATTTATGGGTCAAATTCTCCTATGATAGAAATTTAATTAATACTTTTTGATACAACAATTTTTGTATTTAATTTGAAATATTTTTATTTAAATTTTCAGTTTTTAATGTAGTGAACCTACTTGCTGTCAATCAAAAGAGTTGTCCACTTCTGAGCAGTGATCCTTTCTCCCGATGGGAAACCAAGATTTTCAACCAATTAATGATGAAAATAACTTAGGGACACTTTTGTTTCTTGATAAGCCTTTTATTTTCCCAGAAAAAATAAATATAAACTAAGATACTTAGTTTTTGATAATCTACGATTTAATCTTTAAACTTTAAAGAGATGTATTTAATCCTACATGTACAAAGTAATTTATTGATTAATTTTCCATTACAAGTTTATAGTATACGTGTGTTTTTTTTTTATAATAAAAACACTTTTAAAAAAAAATACAAATCGTACTCTAGGTGAATTTTGTCTCTAAAATAAAATTCCAATTATTTTAATGACTATATTTAATTAAAAATTTGGAAAAATAATTTTTTGTAAATTATTTCTTAGTTATATTTTTTCCTTTCGTAATAATTGTAAATAAAACATTTTACTTTGGATTTTTTTAGTTGATTTTTCCTTGAACTAATATAACGTTTAGTTCTTTTTTTTGTGACAAATCTTAAAAGTAGATTAATTCATAAATGGTTATTTGAAAATATATGAATATATGAGAAAATATTATTTAAAGTAATTAAGGGTAATTTTTTTTATTTGATTAGATAATTAATTTAAAAGAAAATTTAATTTAATATAAAGCCTCATGTAACAATATTCACTACCAATTGATGGCTTAGATGAACTTTGTTTCTTTTCAATCAAATCCAAGCCGTCCATACAAATCAGTCAAAGTTAGAAAACCGTTCAAATTTTATCCACTCTCGCTTACGCTCACTTCGTTTCACTCGCCTCTCAGCAATGCTGTTGCTCCACGCGCCACCATCACCTTTTCTGAGAGCATTGCTTCGTTACAATAATCATAATCATCACTCTTCTCGCGCTTTCTTCATATCATTATCTCACTTCACAAAACCCTTTTCCATTGCCACCCGTTCCTTCTCGCACTCTCGCCGGAGTTCACTTATCCCGATGAACGGACATGGCCTCGCCGCCGGTGTCTCCTCCTCGGAGCACTTTACCGGCGACTGGTACTCCGTGCCGGAACTCCGGCTGCGTGATCACCGGTTCACTGTCCCTCTCGATCACTCTCAGGGATCCCATTCTTCTCCCAAGATCACCGTTTTCGCCCGTGAAGTCGTTGCAGGTAATGCTAGTCAAAGTCAACTATGCCATTTGATGATTTTCAGAGGTTTCGATTGATTGTTTTCAGTGTTTCCTCATTGCATTAGATTCGTTCATGAACAGAAGTTCAGTGATAATATAAAGTTTTGTTTTTTTTAACTTGTGGGAAAAAAAGGGATTTTTGTTGGTGGCTAATGATTCACAGTGTGAAGTGATGGAAAACCCAGATGGGGTTTCCGTGATGATGTAATCAGGTTAATGTTGTTTAATTATGGAATTGAAAACATACATGAAGTATTATCAGCCTTTTGTCAATGGAGTATCTGGTATTGAGGCAGAATGTAGTAGTTGTTTTTTAGATTATATAATAGTTTTGAATCCTTTATTGGGTGTGTTTGGATTGATGGAAGAATGTGGAATGGATTTAAGGTCCATTGTTTGGATCGAAAAATAAGAGTAGAAAACGGAAGGTGATGTATTGTTAGTATCATTGTATAGCTTCATTTTTAAAAGCTGGAGGTGTGGAGTGGAACCTACATGAGCTTTCTGAAATAATAAACAAGAACTTGGCTAGTGGTACCATTAAGTGTTTTGTGTTTGTTTCTGCTTACAATTCCTCAAGATCAAGCGATTTTCCTCAAGGGATGAGGTGACCTATAATTGGAGCCAAAGAGGTTATGTTCCTTTCAAGGAAGAGAGGTGAGACCTATCATCTACGTAATTGGAACAGTGAGCTTGGAAAGAGAATATGGTAGGCATTTGACATGAGTTTATTTGGATACCGAAGAATGCTTTATTTACATGAATTGCTGGTACTGGTGGAATATGTTACTTACTGGCATTGGGCAATTATTCGGTTTCTGCAGGTACAACCGTTATGTTTCAATGAGGAAGATGGTTGTCATGTAGGATGCAAATCATACATTTCAACGATTTCATGATTGAGCTTTCTGTGTGTGGGGCTGGCAAGTAGAGCAGCATTACATACCTCATGCAAGCATTAAAACTTCTCTACTATTATGTTCATAATGTTTTATGTTTTGATTAGTCATTCTTTTGATAAAATCAGTTTTTGATCAGCTGCCCAGATTCTTCTTAATTTTGTGATAATTATTGTTTTGTATATTGCCTAATCGATAAATAACTCATGCCCACTCTTCTACATCACCCCCTTCATCATCTTTGCATATTTTTATTCAAAACTCGGTATTTTTGTTGCAGCTGGGAAAGAAGAACAAAAGTTACCATACTTGTTATATTTGCAAGGAGGACCCGGGTTTGAGTGCCGGCAACCAACTGAATCTAGTGGATGGGTTCAAAAAGTCTGTGCAGAATTCCGTCTCATCTTAATGGACCAGGCATGATTTACTACGACTTTGTGTAATCATCTTTGTGATACTCAAAGAAACTTTATGTATAATGTGTTCTGTTGCTTATGTACATTTCTACAGCGAGGAACAGGCTTATCAACTCCCTTGACTGTGTCATCAATGTCGCAATTCAAATCTGCTGATGAGTTGGCTGACTTCTTAAAACATTTTCGAGCTGATAATATAGTTACTGATGCAGAATTTATTCGAGTACGCCTTGTTCCAGATGCTGGTCCTTGGTCAATTCTGGGACAGGTATTCAAATTAATGTTTTTTACAAGTATTCGTATGAGCTGCTGATTTTGATGTCCAACCAGTCTGGCTTTACAGTCTCTAATTTCTTTCTTTTCCCTATACTTTTTCCTTGTCTCGTTGAAAATTGATATTTATGAGTTCTGCTGTAGGTATGATCAAAGCTTTGGTTAGAACGAGTTGTACCTTTTGAAGCCAATATAACCTTGAAATTCCATGTTTGCTTATTCTTCTTCTGTTCTTTTTTAATTGCTCTAGAGCTATGGTGGATTTTGTGCAGTCACCTATTTGAGTTTTGCACCACAAGGACTGAAGCAAGCACTTATAACTGGAGGAATTCCTCCGATTGGAGGGGGATGTACTGCTGATTCAGTGTACAAAGCAGGCTTTGAGCAGGCTATACATCAAAATGAGAAGTACTACAAGAGATTCCCTCAAGATATTAAAATTGTCCAAGAACTTGTTAATTATTTAGCTGAAAAAGAAGGGGGAGGGGTGATGATCTGTCTCACCATTCTTGTTAAACAATAAAATATGAGCTATTTTCTGTCAAATCCTTATTTCCTTCTCTCCTTGCGTAGGTGGCCCTTCCATCTGGGGGCTTCCTAACCCCAAGAGGGCTGCAGACTCTTGGTCTGTCTGGCTTAGGATCCAGCGCTGGTTTTGAGAGCTTGCACTATTTGTAAGCATTATTACCTTGTGTGTTTTAAAACTATATTCAATTCAATTTTTTGAATAATTTTGTACTGACCTTTCTAGGTTCGAGAGAGTGTGGGATCCTACTTTAGTTCCAGGGGCACCAAAGAAAATAAGTTATAACTTCCTAAGTTCTGTAAGAAAAATGTTTGCTTTAGCGTGATTATGAATACAGAATTTCAAGTTTCCTTCTGAATATCTAGTGCCAATTTTCATTCTATGCAGTTTGAGAAGTGGTTAGCTTTTGATACCAATCCACTCTATGCTCTTATGCATGAATCCATCTATTGTCAGGTATTATTATTTTTTGTTCCTTTTTTATGCATTATCTATGCTTCTCCTTCAACTCTGGTCCCTCGATCTCTCTCTGTAGGGTTCTGCTAGTAAATGGTCTGCCAATAGTACAAGGACTGAAGTTGAAGACAAGTTTGATGCAATTAGAGCTGCCAAAGAAGGACTCCCTGTACTTTTTACAGGAGAGGTAGAGTGTAAATAATATCATTTTTATCTTTAATTACTTGACTAATATTGAACTTATGCTATTGAGAGAGTAATGTTGATGTATGTTAGAGATTCCACAATGACTATCATATGATTAAAATAATATTGTACGTCTTGTTTTGATTCTTCCGTATAACCTGGTGGTGAAGTTGATACTAGGGTGTGACTCTAAAATCTTACATAAAAAAACACTTGGACTAGGTAAAAAAAATACATAGAGACCTGTAAATTTGATATGAATAATTCAACCCTTTTGTTCATGGGTAATTGTCAGTTGCCACCAATATATTTGCATTCTTAACATTCATTGAATGAAAATATTTGGTTAGAATTGGCATGCTATTTGGATGTGGAACAACTAATTGAATGCTAATCTACTTTCTGTTTCTTTCCTATAACAAGGAGAAGATGCTTACCATGCTCCTTTGCTTTTGTAGATGATTTTTCCATGGATGTTTGATGAGATTCATGCATTGAAACCATTCAAAGATGCAGCTCATATATTGGCAGAGAAGAAGGACTGGCCCCCACTATATGACGTTCAGGTTCTGAATAACAATAAGGTAGTTTACTCAGTTATCTTTTATACTAACAATTTCTACTAAGATATGAATTATGAATGGTACATCCGTAATAGTTGAATGTGTTTTATCAAGATGAAATTGAGTCTCTCAAGTTTTTGTTTGTGCTAACTTTTATCCAATGCTGGCAGGTGCCTGTTGCTGCAGCTCTTTACTACGAAGACTTGTACGTGAATTTTAAGCTGGCAATGGAAACAGCTTCTCAAATAGCAGGGATTAGGCTATGGATAACTAATGAGCTCATGCATTCTGGATTACGTGATGATGGGAACAAAGTTATTGATCATTTGTTGGGGATGCTAAATGGAAGGAAACCTCTATTTTGATCATCATGTTTGAAAAACTGTTAAGAAATAAGAAATCGAGCCATGTCAAAGTTATAATTATTATCTTTTCCATAGTTTTGAAAAACTACTTCTACAATATGGAATCAATGATTCTATACATCTTTTCTCTGCCTCCTACTACATTGTATGCTTTTGGCTACATAGCCTTTGAATTTTGAACTTTTATTTTCTTTGAGTTGGTGAATCTTTCTCACACCCACTCTCTATATATAACTTTTTCAACATTGTCTTTTTGATTTTTGATATTCATATGCAAATTTTAAAACTAAACATGTTTTTTAAAGTGGAAATAAAAATTTACTTAATTTTGAAATGCTTTCCATTCATTAAGTTATAAATTTGATTTTTAGTTTTAAAAAAATATACTTTGTTATATTTGATAATGACTTTTTCCTAATCTCACCACAATCTACTACCAACCACAATCAATGCCACCATTATGGATTACAATTACCGATATTATACCATTAATTTTGAATATTGTTGTTGTGACTATAATTACGTATACTTCTACAACCATTAATTAAGAAGACTCTCGTATACAAGCATACTTTTAAACTAATTTTAACACAATAACGAATTATAAAGCAATTTATTTGAACTAAAAAAATTTGGAAGAAATACTAATTTTTTAAAATACCCTAAAGAAAAAGCTAGGTTCTTAAAAGCAAAAAACCAATTGTGCTTTTTAAGAATTTTGAATCTTATAACTTAAAACCATCACCAACGTTGTTTAATTTTTTTTTTTTAATTTTTGTCATTTATGATTTTAAATATTACTTAAATTAAAATATAGTCAACAACCTAATACATAATGATTATTTTAGAATAATTTCTACTTGATTGACAACAATATAAATTCTTATAAAAATAATAAAAGATAATTTTTGAAGGATATTTTTACAAAATTATTGACTTTTATTTGTAGTGTGAGACTTTTCTCATCTGTCTTCGTCTATCCATAGAATAAACACGAGCGAGGTAACCAAAGGATTAACACAGAAGACACAAAATATTATTTCAGTTTCGGTAGGGATTGGCATTGAAGTATTGAACAACAGTTGAAGAGAGAAAAGGCATTTCAGAAACTCAGAGCGATGAAAACAACAAGTAGTCTCAAGATGAGTGACAACATCTTCTGCGGATAGAACCAAATTCCTTTCTTCTTTCTTCTTTTCTTTCGGTTTTTCCAAATTCAGCATAAAGATTGCGTGCCGTAGTTATCACCAACATCATCATGATGGCATTGGGAAGTGGGATATACATTGCTCACACTGTGGCTTTCAGATCAGAGCTTCGACCGATGGCGCCTGACCACATTGGTTCTTCCACTTCTTCTCGTCAAAGGGACCTTGTTTTCATCGTCAACCCTCTAGGTCTGTTGAAAAAACACAAAAATATTACCTTTTTCTTGTTTTTGAGCTAAATTGAATGGTGCGTGCGGTGTTAGAATTCGGTGACCCATTATGAAAATTTTCTGTTAGCCAGAAAAGCACAATTACCCTTCATTTTTTGGGGATGAAGTTTGATTTTTAGAAAAAATTTGGACCATAATTGGCCTCATTGACAGATAGTTTACTGATCTCGAATTTAAGTTTTGGATATAATGTATCTGTATTCGGCTCTGGTGCAAACATGATTGCTTTCTGTAAAGGATAACTGTGATTGTAAAACTAAATCAACTCATTGTTTAAAAAAGAAAAAAAAACTTAGAGACGCAGCATTTGTATAACCTTACACATGTTAATTGGTGATGTGATGTGAGTACCTATGTGAAGTAGTGTTTACATTTTACCACTGGAAACTTGGGTTGCAGGTGCTAATGGGAGGACGGGTAAAGAATGGAGGAAGCTAGTTCCGTATCTACGGTCTCGCCTCGGTAAAGATTGCAATGTGAGTGAGTCTTGTTGCTGATGTGCTGTGAGTGTTTGCCTGTTTTTTTTTTTTTGGGTGAACTGTGCAAATTTATTTGCCTTGTGTGTTGTGTTTATTTGCAAATTCATTATGTTTGTTTGTTTTTGGGTAGATATGTGAATCCATAACATCAGGTCCTTGTCATGCTATTGACATAACGAGAGAGGTTAGTTTGAAGTGTTTGTGATAAGTTGGTTTTGTCCGAACTGCTTCCAACGTGTTGTTGAATTGTTGTCCTTCTGCTATTTAGGCTATAAGGGAGGGGGCTGATGCTGTCATTGCTGTTGGAGGTGATGGAACTCTTCATGAGGTGAACACTGCTTGGTTTTTTAAAAAATATTTATTGTTGGAAGTGATGATATTGTTTGATGGATTATGGCTACATAAAGTTCCCCAGGGAAATTCTTGAGAAGCCTCTACCTTATCAGAAAAGGTTCAACAAAACTTAACCATTTTGTGCTTGTTATAAAGATAAACTCTAGCAGTATACTTTTTCAACACATTTCTTTATTGGTTGAAATTCATGCTAGGTTCAGTGAACAGGAAGTAGGACTCATAAATAAGGAGCGATATTTTACAGGGGCACACATGAATTTTAATTAATACTAAAATGAGTGTTGTAAAGAGTGTATTGGAGAGTGTGTTGCTAGCATTATTTTCCTTGTCATAAAATACATGTATTTGATACAAGTAAAGTTGTTGATGAATCTCAACATTCTTAATTGTTCTCCTAATGACCTCACTTTATTAAAGCAGGTTGTTAATGGATTTTTCTGGGCTGGAAAACCTGTTGTTAGTCAAGTGAAGGAGTCTACGCGTTCAACTGCTCTTGGTGTGAGTACTGCCACCAGATTGCAATATTCTCAGATTTTATTCAATGCCTGACGTCTTAGATTCTGTCATCTGTAATGCATCCTGGATGAAATGCTGATTGAAAAATATACACTGTTATGGCTTTATACAGCTCATCCCCTTGGGAACTGGTTCTGATTTCGCAAGAACATTTGGGTGGTTAGTTTTTGTTTTTATCTTTATTGTCTTTGTGTATCTCATTTAAATGAAGCTTGTTACATCTATATAATTGAAGTGAATGGAAACATCGGTTGAGTCTTTTTCAGGAAAAATGATCCCCATGAGGCTATTGAACGTGTTGCTCGAGGTTTTTTCTTTTTCTTAATCTGAAATGGCTTTATTATTGTATTTTAGCTGTGTGATAGCTGAAAATATGTTGATGCTGGCCTCAAATCTTATGTTTCGAGATGTGCTTTTAGTTTTCTCTTATTACATTCTAATTTAGGTTTCTTTAGGGTTGAGATCAAGTATAGATGTTGGCGTTATCACCGGGGATGATTGTGATCATCATTACTTCATAAATGTTGCTGACATTCACTTGTAAGGCTAAATTAAAAATTCACAATAAGTGTAATGTATATGGATCATATCTAATCATGCCTGGCCAAATTTTATAGGAGTGCAAAGGCAGGTTTTTATGCTTCTAGGTACAAGAGATTTGGCAACCTCTGCTATATCATTGGTGCATTGCAAGCCTTCATTGGGCATCAGAACCAGGATCTGAGAATCAGGGTCAGTGTTAGTTTGAGGTCCTATAATTTTAGTTTTATCAAGGTCTATGTTTGTGCACCAGAAGTGTCACCAAGTTCTAAAACATAAAAAATGCAGTTCAATGATGGTCCGTGGGAGACATGTCCTGAAGTGACAGCCCTTTGCATTGGAAATGCAAAATACTTTGGTGGTGGCATGAAAATTACACCAAATGCTGATCCTTTCAGTAGAAATTTAGAGGTGAAATACCATTCTGTAAAATTCTATAGATGAAAACTATCATCTATTTTTGAATAATCTACTGGCTAAACCTCATCCTAAAAATCCTGGTCATCTTTTTCTTTAAGTACATTTTTTTCCCATTAATTCTGCAGGTTGTGATTCTTCAGAACTTCAAGTGGTATGATTTTGTCTTGAAATTACATAGGCTATACAGTGGGACACATCTCTCGGTTAAGAATGTATCTGATAGAGGGTATAATCTTTTCTAAAGAAATCTACCATTGTTATTGTTACCTTTTGTTGCTTCTTTCTAATTATTGATGTTAAATATCAATTTATAAACTTTGGATGACTAATGAAATTTCATTACACGGTCTAGTCAAATCTGAATATAAGGTTCAATTATATAAGTGGTTCTCAAAACCTATTTATTATCCTTTATAACCTCCTTTTATTGGAATAATACAACACCAACAATAAAAACCTGAACATTAGTGAGGTCAGGCTATATGGATTGCTCAACTGTCATTAGGAAATATGTCTCGAATTGTCCATGTTTGGTATATCGACAAGTTTTAAGTTGGCTGCAATTCAGACAAAATTGTCTTGGATATATTATTGTGTATAACTGTTTTAGTTGGATAAAATTTTATGTGTGGATGTGCCTTAACTGCACCGAATTGTAACTAACTAAAAATGTGGAGGTAAGTACCTAGCAACAGGATTTTTTAGCGACCTTTGACAATTAACCTAATGTGCTACCTTTTTCTGCTCATGGAAGCTCAGGATTGGACCATTGTGCTGGTACTCATCCAGAGTGTTTTTTATATTGCAGTGTACTTTCTATTGAGGTGGAGGACATCTCAGGCAAGGGTGGTATTTATATTCAATCTGATGGGGAGCATTTGGGGTTCCTTCCAAAAAAGATTAGTGTTTTGCCTGCTGCCATTGAGATGATACTGTGATTTAACTACAGAATGAATCTATGAAATAGAGATGATGCTGTTCATTCCTTGTACTTTGCCAGATTTAGTAATGGGAGGAAGAGTTTGTTTTTAACTGCGCAGGCATCAGAGTAGGCTTCTGATGTATTTTGTTGTGGTATGAGGGAGACTAATTGTAATTTTGAATCAGCAATGTATTGTCATAGAATTTATTTTCAAGCTGTAAAATGTATCTACAGATATAGAATGTAAAACAAAGGTACAAATAAATTAGAAATTCAATAAAGTGCATCTTTGGAACCCCTCACAGACACAGTTCTCCACAAATCCATGTCAAAATTTAGCAAGACACAAGCAAGACCAAGTAGCTTCTGGAGTTACGTGCGTCAACTATGACTAGTTCAACGAAACATGTTGAAAGTTCATCATGTAATTAATACTTTTTATATTTTTCTCTTAAATGACAGTGTCGATTACTAACTCTTGTAAAGTTCATCACTTTATTGACTTCAGATCTGATTGCAGGAAAGTGATTGTAGAAAACATTTAGGGAGTTCAATGTCAATACAATTAAACAGTGTATAAATTCAAAACTTTAACAAAATTACTGAAGAAACAAGATTCTCAAGTGGAAAAATCACAACCAGCAATTTCTCTGAAGATGCTGAACCCCACACCAATAGATTTCTCAATGTTATAGCTCTGAATCTGAACTTCTGGACATTGCTTCCTCTGATTTCTGTTTCCCATCTAATGGGGAGCTCATTAGAGGGATTATGCACATGATGGAGATGAGTCAGGCTGAGGGTCCGGAGCTGTTAATTATGCTACAGTTATGGAACTCATAATTTCCACTGCTATGATATTGTTCTATGCTCTAGCAGCTTTGCAAACTAGGTTTCTTGTCTCCTTAAGTAGGTCTAATTCATATATTATTTGGAAGATGAAAATTCCTTGCTTAGAGTTGGAAGTTTCGATCTCAAGGAAATATTTCAGCTTCCCAAGTCCTTCAAATTGTGTTGTTAGTTCGTCCCTCAAATTTTACTCTTTAGCTCCATCATCACTTGCAATTACCATTCCATCTAGTTAGGCCAGTAAGTGTAAGTTTCCCATCTGATGAGTTTTTTTAAAATCATATGACCACCTTGACTCTGTCGCTATCACAATGATCCCATGAATTGCGTGATTCTTCCAAATGAACACAGAGAGGTTTCTTTAGAACATATAAAGTCTTTTTCCAGTGCACACATTATCTCCACCTTTAATGGAACCATATCCACCCATTTTCAAGTACAAACCTTATCTCCATATATACCTCTTCCAAGTCTCGATTTAAAAGGACAGTTCTTATAATAACAAATTGATGTAAATCCCACTAAAATTTTTACTGCCAGTGAAATAATCCCCACATGTTTATTTTTGCTATTGGAGCATATATTCGCTTAAACAATTTAGTATATTTGGGTTAGCCTTTCACCACCAATTTTGCTTTATATTGATCTAGGCAACCTTCAGACAAGCATTTTATAGTGGATATCCAATTGCATATGCCTATCATCATGTATTTAAGCCTTCAACATCAGAAGTCTCAGTTGCATATGACTATCATCATATCTATAAGCCTTCAACATCTGAAGTCTATAATAATTGAATTTTTTTGACAATTTTACCCTCTTCTTAATCTTCTTCATTCATTGATCACCTCTCTTCCTCTTCTCAACCGCAGAAACCCCCACCTCCAGTGCTACTGTCATAGCAGCTCCCCATCTTCAGCGCCTGTCATGAATTAGACATGAAAATAAAAATCGTTTACAATTAAAAATATTATTTTACTTTTATAAACTAAAATATTATAATAATGATGAATAAATCATTATTATTGTTATTTTTATTAGTAGTAGTTTTTGTTTATCTTTGTTATAAATATCTTCTGGTGACATCAAATACCACTTTTAGTTACTGGAAATTATGTCCCTAATACCAACAAGGTTGAGTAATGAATTTCCATATGATTACAAGAGTCTTTTGGTCACTAATTTTTATATGATTAATTACTCATTGGTATTACACAAAACAAGTTTTCTTGTTATGTTTGTTGTTTAACTCGTGAATGAATAGACCACTTCTACTGTTGGGGTTCTAAGTAGTTTAGCTGTTATTCCACACTGTGCACCTCTTTATTCAGAAACACATTGATCAATTTGTACTCGAAGAAGCTTCTGCATGAGAAGGGACATACTCAGTTTTGAAAATGGGTGAAATGAAAATGAAATAGGAATATTCAAAATTAAAATTGCCTTTGAAATCCACAAATCACTAGTTTAATTCCTCATTTTTGTGTTCTTAGATGAAGAGATTACGCTATTTACCACATTTTACTCAATATATTCATGGGGAATGAATCGAAGTCGGTGGTCTAATACCATGCACATTGCATAGTACTATATTGGGAAAATTATTATTATTATATTGAGAAATGCGTGTCTTTGTTATATTAGGAGGACTTAGGAATTTCAGCTATCTAATCATGAACTTTAAGCTTTCACAAGCTATTCATTTTTGCTCATGATAGCAAGCTATTTCAACAACTGGCTTCAGAGGTTTTCATCTTCCTTTTCCTACCCAAAATGCAGAATAAAAGCTTCCTTTTTTCCTCTTATTTTAATTTATAATCTTTTTGGAAAGATAACTATTACCTATATTTGAAATCCTTTTAATTACACATGGAGTCTTTTAATACAAAAGCATAAAATTAGTTAATGGCATAAGCAAATGATAGATTACATAGTGGAAGTTTTATTGGTAGGTAAACAGTACATATGAATGTGAAAATATTATGGAACAAGCTTGTTGTCTCCTTGCAACCAATGCTAAACTCAACCAAATCCAACTACTTTTGTTCAACTGCCCTTTCAAGTTCATCATGCCATTACACATAGGACACGTGTCCCATATCACCTCATTTTTCGTTATCATCAATGCATGCACATTCTCTTTATAAGTTTCAACGCCAAAATATTCTCATTTTCTCCTTCATTGTGGAACTAAGACCTAATGGAAGGCCATGACCCACCACCCCAAAGCAACCCTTTTCTCTTCACGCCTAACCCTTTGGAACCTCCAGAGCAAGGGCTACGTGACTCTGAGTGGGGTAACCTTTTCTCTGCCCAAAACAGCTTCTTGTTGGAAAGTGTTGAATGTGGTGCTTCTTCCTCTTCACCTTTTATGGCTCAAAATAAGGTAGTTTGCGAGGAGGAAAAGGGAAACCAGGAGAAAAGGAAAGGTGGGAGGGTGAAGAAAGCAACACGAGTGCCCAGGTTTGCTTTTCAAACGAGAAGTGCAGATGATATTTTGGATGATGGTTATCGTTGGAGGAAATATGGACAGAAAGCTGTGAAGAACAGCACATATCCCAGGTAAATGTTTATGCCTGTTTCAGAAATCGATTGGTTTTCTTTACGTTGCATGTATGCGGGGTTTTCACCATTGAGGTGCAATTTCGTATCTATTAGAATGGAAAAATTCAAAAAGTTTATGAAATGTAAAGGAAGTCATGTTTCTTTAAAAATGACTCCAATTCCAAGTTTCAACAAGTCATTTAAAGAAAAACAACTTTATAAACTAATAACGAGTTTGATTTCGTTGATCACAGGGAGAAAATGGCTTCCATTTTAAAAGAAAAGTCGTGCAAACAACACCCCATTTCAGTAATAATGTGAAATGACATGATAATAAAAGAATTCATGTTGGTGTAACACGACTTTAATAATAAAGAGTCGTCTTTCAGTACCATCACTTTATCACAAATTTAGTTATCATATTTACTTCATATAAAAAAAACCAGTTTGTCATGAAGTTATAAACAGTTTAATTGATTAATAGTACAAATATTTTTACATCACTACATATGCTAAATTCGCTAATTTGTAATTAGATAAAAAAACTTAACATCTTGGTTGGTTATATTTTTTTGGTCAAAGTTCTTTAAGATTTTTTAATCATTTTATATTTGCAAAAAAAAATCTCAATTTACCTTAAACAAGAGTATTTTCAAGTTATAAAATATTAGATGGAGCTAGACCCAATTAAGATAACATCAGGTTGGACTAATGCAAGGTCGAACCGAGTAGCCCAAGTCAGAGTCAAGCCAAGTCAATCTGAATCTATATCAAGTCAAGTCAGTTTGGACCTAGGTTGAGTCAAGTAGGATCAAGCTCAAATGAAGTCAAGCAGACTTGGGCCAAATCGAGCTGAGATTACTTGAACCTAAGTCAAGTTGAGTTGGCCCATAGTCAGGTCGAACTGAGTTAGTTTGGACCTTGTTTGAGCCAAGTAGGTTTGGGTTAGGTCAAGCCAAGTTGACTTAGGTTAAGTAAAGTTGACCCGGACCAAGTCAAGCAAAGTCGATCCAGACCAAGTCAAACCAAGTCCTCCAAGCCCAAGTCAAGTTGAGTAAGGGTAAACCAACATTTAGTCTAGTCGAACGTATCCATATTTATCCGAGTCGACGCTAACTCACATTCAATCGAGTTGAATTGAGCTTAAGTCGATCATAATCCAATCAAGACTAGGTCGAACCTAGCACAATCAAGTCCAAACTATAAAGACCAAAATATAGAAAACCAAAATATGAATTTCAGAATATGATTTTTTTTTTCAAATTCATATAAATTTTAGGTAAAATTGAAAATTCCTTAATTTGAAGTAATTTAATTACTCTAATAAAATTTAGAATTTCAATTTTTTTCAAAATCATTTATCCAAACAACATATTTTATCATAAAATATTTCAAATGTTCTAAAAATTATAATTACTTTTAAAATGTCCAAACATAATATTAATTTACTCTCCATTTCCTTTTGTATTTTCTAGGCCCATGCTCGCAAGCAACTTGACACACACTGTCTAAATTCTTTAGATTAATGAAAGAACTTATAAACGTAAAATAAATAAATAAAAAATCATTACTGTAACGATCACTCAAAAAAAATCATCAAATAGAAACCAATTTTAGAGACCAAAATAGTTACTTGCAATAATAATTAAATTAGAAACCACTTTAGAAACTAAAACAAAAATTGATTTCTAAATTAGTTTCTATTATTGTTAAATAGTTTCTAAATTGATATCTAATTAGCAACCAAGGTTTTAACTACCAATTATTTAGTTTCTAAATTTGGTCTCTAAAACATACCAATTTAGAAACTATTTAACAATAATATAAACTAATTTAGAAACCAATTTTTGTTTTAGTTTCTAAAATAATCTCTAATTTAGTTACTATTGTAACTAATTATTTTGTTATCTAAAAATAGGTTTCTATTTCATGATTTCCTGGTAATGGAGTCACAAAAAAAATCATTATTTTTATTTAGGAGTTAAAAAAATCATTGTTGTTATAGAGTTACTAATAAATTATTTTCATTTATTTATTCGTTTCTAGTATAACTAAAATATTAAGCACTTGTTTCAGCTGGTCAAAAGATAAAGTATCAGTTCTGAAAAATCTAAGCCAAATTTAGTTAAAGAATGAACATCACTTTTAATTCAGAATTATAAGACAATGAATTTATGAACTTTTTTTTGATGAATGAATGGGGGAATGAAGAAGCTATTACCGGTGCACGCATCACACATGCAATGTGAAGAAACAAGTGCAAAGGCTGTCAAAAGACACAAGCATTGTGGTGACAACATACGAGGGAATTCACAACCATCCATGCGAGAAGCTCATGGAAACTCTAACCCCTCTTCTCAACCAAATACACTTTCTTGCTACCTTCTAAACTCAACAACTTTCTCTATCATGCTTTACTTTTCTACTTTTCTTCACCCACATTCTCTAAACTTTCACACATTATGTTAAAACAAAATTTCCTAATTTTTTTTCTTAGTTTAAGACTAGTAGTTTTGTACTTCTAAATAGTAAATACAACAAATTCTACACCGGGATGGTGTTTAAATATTGGTTTTAATGAGATGAATATATAGGAAATAATTAACAAATTAATTTCATGTAAATATTATTTGCTATGTGTACTATGAAACCATTGTAATTGTAATAGAGAAGTTTTTACTTTTGTGAAAAAAATCTGAAGTTTGAATGTGAAAGGATATGTTGTTATGTTTGATTTACCTTTTAGAAAATAGCATTCAAAGCCATGTTTTTTCACAAAAGAGTTTTAACCAAACTTCTTATCAAAATATTCTAGTGTGACTTTTTCGAATTAAAATATTTTTTTACTAAAAACATGTTATTTATATTAAATTATTTAATGAATTAATATATTAATTTTTTCAATGAAAATAACAGAATTTTAAAATTTTTGACCAACCAAATATAATTCAGTCATTTTTTTTATAAATTGTTATTCCTAGGATATTTTTCAGAACTTACTTTTCTGATATCAAATAGCTCAAGGTTTTTTTTCAGTGAACAGAATGCAATATGATTTAAACTTAGAGCTTTATGTAAACTGCTTAAATCCCGTAGCTTATAGCTTTATGAGGCTTACAACAAAGAATATTAAAAAAAATATGACAAATTAATTATGTTAACCAAAGTTCAACTAGTTTTTTACCTTTTTAATTAAGTTAGTTAATATTAAAATACATTTCCTTTATGCTTAAGTACCTTTAGTTACTGTAACTAATCCCTACTTAATTAATCCGTAGCATTAGGACTGAATCAATCACGGTTAATATATATATATATATATATATATATATATATATATATATATATATATATATATATATTTTATTTGTTTATATATATTGTTATATATCTATATGTGTTTCAA
>Ga0123342_1001680_pt1 | contig 37269 bp, 35 predicted proteins | sample Turbeawhitnodule_FD_89960 | JGI IMG/M metagenome (GOLD analysis project Ga0123342, IMG submission 89960) | Root nodule microbial communities of legume samples collected from Mexico - Turtle bean Mexico white nodule | ecosystem: Host-associated > Plants > Roots > Nodule | place: Mexico: Nepantla...
AAAAAAAAAAAAAAAAAAAAAAAAAAAAAAAAAAAAAAAATTTTATATTAAAAAAAAAAAAAAAAAAAAAAAAAAATTTATTTTTTTTTTTTTTTTTTTTTTTTTTTTTACTTTTTAACTCTATCATTTAGTGATCTAATTAGATATTTGTAAATTTCATTTTTTTAAATTTTTTTATATTTATTTTCCCAAGATAATAAAGGATTCTCATTTCTGTGTTTAAAGTAATGGGAATTTTTTTCTATAAAAAAGTACTTATGTATTATTTCGTCCTGCGTCCAAAATCGACCTGAAGTTGATATATATATATAGTATTGCAGAGAGTAATTTTATTTCAAGTAATTAGTTGTTTCAAAAACCATTTTTAAGGTGTTTAAATTAATTTTGTTAGTAAATATAAAACAATTAAATTAACATATATTTATATACAAAATATATGATGGAATAACTATTGATCTTAGATCACTGGGTACAAATTATGATTTAGGGTTGAATTTAGTTATATGGATAAAATTATTCTACTTAATATCTTTCATTTATCTTCCTTTACATTCTCGCATATGAACAAACAAATAAAATAATTACTTGATTGATTTAGTTAGTTCCTAGTTCTACCCATTTAAAGAATAAAAATTCGCTTGAAATTACTTCAATTAAAATTTTCTCTATATTTTTCACTCTATTTTTTTTCAGTGTCACTTTCTGTTCCGGCCGGTTGACCTGAGACGTCTTTGTGCGCAACCTTTCCCGTCAACTAGGGACACCTTCCCTCTGGCTACCTGTGGATACCTGCAAAGAAGGACAAAAGGGCGCCCTAGCGGCCGTTTGCACTTCGACGCTCAAGTCAGCTAGCAAGAAACATCAAAAACTCTGCACCTCCATATCGGAGCACCGTGAATGGCACTCTGAAGGTGGTAAACGAAACTGTGTATTGTGTATATCTTTTCTCCTTCTGGCAAACAACCTTTCTCTAGTCCCTCGTGCGTAGCCTCAAGACTCGAGCAAGCAACTAGAGTATATTCTGGGAAAATTTGCCAAAAGTTCGAACCCCATTCCCAACATTCAAGGCGCTATTTAAACTACTCTAGCATTAAAGCGTCTTAAAGCGCACTTAATTATGAAACGTTTAGCGCTTTTAAGACGTTTAAACCGCTTGGAGCATTTATAGTACCTTAAACGCTCGAGACGTAAACTTTAAATAGCTTTAATTACCTTATACCTGACAAATTGTCGTTTCTATGCTGACTTGGCTGTTATTACACGTGGAGGACCTCACAGCACCGTGACCCTACTTAAGGGTGTTTCCTCACGTGGGTCCTCCTATCTAGGAGTACATCTGCGCAAGGGGTGACTTTTTGGGTGCCAACTCATGCCCCCAAACCTCTAGTCACTCACTTTGAGAGCGTATCTACATTTCTCTCGTACCCTGCGCTTGGCTGCCCCCGGGCATGACCCCTCTCATGAGTCGTAACTATCCCAAGGGCTTATCCGGGGCGACATGGGCACTTCACGAGTCAGATTGCTCTCTACTGGCACTATTACTATGACCTTGAAGTCACCTTTCTCTTCTCTTCACTACCATCCCCTGGTTGTCGGGGCTCTGAGGCTTTCCCACGACGTCACCCCCTCCATGGTCTTTCCTACCCATGGGTATCGGAGAGCAACACTGTGGTTGTCTTGCTCTTGTGACATTACCTTGGCGACGCCCTATCTTGGCCCTACTAGGCGACGCCTTATCTTGGCGACGCTTCCTCTTGGCGATGTTGGCACTTGGCGTTGCCTCACTTAGGCGACGCCTTAGGTTGACTTTGACCTCGTCGTTGACTTTGACCTTGACTTTGTCAACGCCCGGATACGGGACGGTACACTTTCTATCCACACGTAGTGTTATAATGATGATGATTAGAAGAAAGTACAAAATTATAAGAGGTTAAACTGAAAAGTGCAATTTACTTACATATGACATATTTTTTGGTGAGATTTAATTTGTTAAATTGTGAACTAGGAAACTCAAACAATTTTTCTTAAATGATGTATTGGTGTTTCACATGTATCCATGAAATGTTCGATTAAAAAAATATTAATTTTTTTAAAATTTAAATTTTATTGTATAAATTATTATTATGATTATAAAAATAAGAAACAAATTCTTGTAATATGTTTTTCTTAAAAAAATAATTTAAAATATACTTGTGTACATAAATTTATTGTGAATTTATATAATATATAAATATATATAAATATGTGTATGTGAGACCTAGTTTATCAGATTATCAAAATTACTGGTCTGTTCTACGATGTACTGGAAGTTGGACCACATGGTATGCATGCATGCAATTTTTTATTCCCTTTTGGCTACTCCGATGATTCAAGACATCACTATCATAATAGAAAAACATTCTTCAACTAACTCCGAAGAAAACTATGTTTAATTAACTGAAATGACAGCTAAAAGTATACAAATCAATTCTTAAAACACTTATTTACAACACAAATTTCCTCTATCTCTTCAAATTAAATCAACCATTCTATCATTCACTTCTCTCCTCTTCTAAAGTTCAAAAATTGGTATAAAAAAAATAGTCTGCAAGTAGAATTACCCTGCATTTTACACTTGGGAAAAATCTAATGCTGATCAAAGATCAGACATCATGGAAATGATAATTTCCTGCCACATATCACTTGGACATTTTAGCCTTAAATTCAGCAGCAGCAGCTTGAGCTGCAGATTTGGTCAGTGCTGTAGGTTTTATAACACTCTTAGGATTCAAAGCCTGTCGAAGCTTAAATGCAGCCCATGCAGTCCCCACAGCATGACCAGCAGCATCCAATCCTTCACTTGTTGCCTTTGCAGCTTCTTCTCCATATCTGCAAGTGTTCACGTTGCCCAATTGCTCACAACAGTTACAAAATAACAAGATATGCACATTCTCGAGCATCATACATAGCATCAGAGCATGACCAAAGATCTAGACAGTATCATCAAATTCAATAATACCTGATTTCATACTTTCTTCTATAGGTATTTTAACATAGATACTTCATCTATTGACTTTACCTATGAGTGACAAGCTCGGTTGTAACAGTGTTTGATGTTGACATGACACTTTTTCCTGCTACTTCAACAGCATCGCAGACTTTGCCTATTTACAAAAACATCATCAGTATAATAACTGACTCAGTAAACTATACATACTACCTACTAAATAGCAGGATCAGGCCTGGTTGATCATAGAGCCCAAACATGTGAAAATTTGTCGAGCAAATGAACAAGAATGTCTAAAGACTGATTCTGGAAGAGACTCCAACCAAATTTTTCCTTGATTATCTTATTTTTATGAGCCATTTCAAACCAAATTTTCTGTTTTGTTGTTTAGCCTGACAGAAATTGCTTGTGTTTTTAAAACCACTGGAATATTACTAAAGCTATCCAATACAATATACTCAGAACGTTCTTAGCAACAACAAACACACTTTTCAAGTTATTTTCGTCTTTCGAGCCTTTGTGCATGTGTGATAGCTTCAATGCCCCCACACACATGTATCATTTTTCTTACCTTTTAATAAATAAAAATATATTTTCCTTTCTTTTCCCTAATTTTCTTTGCTTTGCAAAGAAGATGGAAGGTTTTCTATTTCTTTCTCTGCTAGGGGATATTTGCTTAGTGCTTAGAACTCAAACAGCATCACAGTGATGGTTGGGATTAAGATAACTGACATACTGAATCCATCCAATGATGCAAGCACAACTTCGCCAGGTAGAAAGCTGAAAAATTTCTTTCCCGCTTTTGAATTTGCCAGTGAGCTAGTAAAATATCCAGAGACCTTCACAACCCCAGTGAGGACCCCATTTGCTACACTCTCTGTCATCTGGGTCATTCTCTTAACCCTGTATAAACATCAATGCAAAAGACAACATCAGTTATTATTTGAAGGTTCAGGTTCAAACAGAGTAGCAGACCAAGAAAACGAACAAAAAACCATGCAACCTAAAAGTCGCAGACTAAAAACTTTGTCTAACAAACATTGAACAGAAAACATAGTACGGAAGAGTGCTGAAAATGCCTTTAGTCATCATCTATTGTAACAAACAAAAGCAACACAGAGAGAACAAATTGAAGCTGAGTAACTAAGCAGAAGAAGATTAATTAAGAGACAGCGACCTTTGGATCCGCTTCATGGTTTCGGGACTAATCTCTTCCTGCGAACCCTTTGCCATCCTTGTCTTCATGATCTCATTCCCCCACCGCAACCGTTCCACCGTCACATCCCCACACCACAAAATCCCCTTCACCAGTTGTCCAGAACCAGCCGCAATAAGCTTTGCAGCAGTTCCACTGTAATCCTCTACATTAGGAGCCAACGTGGTCCAGTACATCGCACACTTCTCCTCCAACATCTCCTTCTTCTCCTCCGTCTGCAAATCCGCCGGCGATATCTCCGTCGCCACCGACGCATCCAATGCCTCCCCCTCCTTCTTCGCATTCTCCGACACCTTCTGCACCGAGAAAGCACTGCATTCCTGAAACACCTTATCCAACTCTTTCACCAAATTCTCCTGCCCCTTCGACGCTATCGTTAAGCCGTAGCTCAGCACGCTGGGAACAGAGTCCTTGTTCTTCTTCTTCCGGTTCCGGCGGAGGTTGAAGATTCCTCTTTTCTCCTCCTCATCACTGGAGGAATCTGATTTGGATTCGTCCGGCATGTGGAGGGAGAAGAAGTAATGCGAGTCGTCGACCTTGACCGCCGCCTCGTCCTTCGCCAGGGGCCACTGTATGTCTCCGACATTGGCATAAAAGGCGACGATATTCGTCCCCTGGCGGAGGCAGATGATGGTGAGGTCGCCGCAGGCGAGCTCCACGCTGCATTCTTTGTCGATGAGGTGGAGGATGGCGCCGGGGACCTTGATGAGCACCTCCTCGGCGGCAAGCGGCGGGGCGGAGGGGCTGATGTTGTCGGGGAGGAGGTTTCCGACCTCGTCGATTTTGGGGTAGAGATTGGAAGAAGGGTTGGAAGAGCACGTTTCGGGGTTTGCATCAATTATTACCTGCGGATAGAGACAGTTTTTCTGGTTGGGGTTTTCGGATGCCATTGCTGAACGGAGTTTCCAACTTCCAACTTCCAAGGTCGTTAACCGTTGTGTGGATTTGGAGTTCAACCAGAAACGGAAAACAAACTGATAACGGAAAAATGACACGTGGCGTTTAGCGAAATGATTTGTTAACTGCCGCGTCGATGTCGCTGCGAACTGGTTTTGTTTTGTTTTTCTGAGTCCGCTAGGTCACTGTTATTTTTTCTTTACTAAGTAATTGGTAATATTTTTTAATCAAAATTATAACTAGAAATGTGTTAAAACTTAAATATATTTTAAGATTTTATAATTTTATAATTTCTCTATTAATATTTTAAATTAATGAATGGTTGATTTTTAAAACATAACATATTGCGTTGCAAATCATTGTAGAACAAGTTTCTCAAGTTTATTAAGAGAAATCTAGAAAATTTAGAGTGCAACTTTAACTTCATGATACAAAATTCAATAATGACATCAATTATTTGATAATATTAGTCATTTCTCACTCAACAAAAACTAGAGAAAGTAAGATCAACCTACATGGATAAGATCTACGAACTCATGGCACTGTAAAATTTGTATATAATTTCGAGATAAACACAGTATTCATTTCAATATTAATTATCCAAATATTTGATATATTAGACATACTTTACGAAAAAAGAGATCAAATGCGATTTAGTTAGCTTTTTGCACTTAGAAATTGAAGACAAAAGATAGAAACATCAAACATGTTTATTTCACTGACAGAATTTTTTTCAATGTTTATTTCTTCAAATCAAATCATCAATGATGAGTTGAGGTATTTTAAAGTTTCAAAAGGAAAGTTCTTATTTCCATGGGGCCAAGCTCAACAACCAAATTAGGACTGCTGACAGGGGCACCCCTAAGTCCTTGAGGTTCTTGTCCTTTGTCTCCTTCAACCTTCCATGTCATTCTCTTCATTTCTGACTTCTCTTGGTTAGCTGATAAACTTACCTCCTTCAACTCCTTTATCTGCATAATAAAAACACCATCACCCATTACAACCAGAAATACAAAGTTTTATACCACAAAAGTGAATTCAATTCAAATTATATGCTATAATCTAAGAAAGTATGTGCATCATCACAAAGACAAAGCAAAATGGGTAAACCCTTTTTCTTAAGGGTGAGAAGAAGAAGATCTATATACCGTTTTCTTGGCAAACAACTTCTTCAGTTCAACTTTGGTTAGAGTTGAATACTCAGCATCTTCACTTGGCTAATCACATTGAAAACATGAGAAAATATGATATTATAACTGAGAGATATTGTAGTATTACATAATCCAACTGAATTACACTAAACATGTATTTAAGCAATTTGGCCCGGCTCATCTGAAGTTATATGTGATAAATATTTGTATAGACTAACCTCATACAGATGTGCCAAACGGAGAAGCACAATTCCACCTTCCAACTCCTGCAAAAGAAATTTGGTTAGAGAGAGAGATAGTCAGAAGTGTTATGGATATCCTCAGCATTTGTTCTACCTCAAGAGTTATCAGAGCGACATTGGGAGGCAAGCTGTAATTTGGATCCATGATCGTTCCTTTGGTCAAATGTGAGGACTTCCAACTTTCCAAATTCTGATCAATAAACATCCCACAAGATATCATTAATATGGTGATGATTATAACTTCATAAGTGCATTCAACTGAGTCATACCTCATGTGTAAAGGCCAATAAGAATGGCGAATAGATTTCTTGACCAGTTGTGCGGCGCCACCGTGCACCAGCTCCAAGTTTGTCTATGCTGATATAATAATTTCCTCTGACCTGATATGACAGAAAAAAAAAAGATATGGTATATATAGATAGAAGAAAGGAAAACATAGTCAATTTCTACTTTCTAGCTTTTCTATCAAGTTAGTGAAAGAGAGTGTTTCAATCAACATCTTTCACAAAAGCAAACTGAATTTGTCACTCAATAAATAATAAAGAGGATGCCAAGAAATATAAATTAATTTATGAGATTGCCATACTGTTAGTCCTTCACATGTTTCGTTATTGTTCACGCAAACTTGTTCATCAAGTGGTTCCCCAACTCCTCGACTATCATCGCGAAGAATACGCCTTAAGTGGTAAAAATAGTGTCAATAGTTTGTTTGCAGTACAATACCTATTGATTTAGACTATAGAAGATAGCTTGAATACCTATGAAGCATCAATTCCACCTCACCATCTTTGATGCTAGCCCCACCAGTGGCACGATCAACTAAGACTGAGAACTCAGATTTCTTATCCTTGGTATAAATTCCAAGATTAAGCTGGACAGAGAAAAACAGATAGAACAGTTTTATGTACATTTTATCAAGATTGTAGAAATCCATCAACTTTGAAGCAACAAAACTAATATATGCTACTCTCTCTCTCTCTCTCTGAAGTTCTTCTATTCAATTTTCCACTCTTGCATGCCCTCACATTATCTACAATTAAAACCTGAAATCCTAATGAAATTAAGAGAGTTAAAGAATTTTACTGGGTAATAGTTTCCTGCTATTGGTTGAGTTACTTGAAGGGGCCAATCATCCCTATGATCTCGAACCTGCATGACATTTTGAAGGGTCATACAATGATACAACTCAATGTCGTAATTTTTTCTCCCTAGAGGATTTCATTATAAAGAGAAAAAAGAAACATATAAAATTACTCGTTTGAGAAAATCTCTGCCATTGGAGTCAGTATAAAACTCCTTGTTTGTGGCCATATTTGCTGTCATTCGTGTGATCACCTCTTTTCCTACTCCATCATCGGTAGGAATTGGTCCAATCTTCATAAATAAACTCAAGTCACAACCTTATTATTTGCTATTTTACTAGTAAGCCTGCGGAATCCATGTTAGGCCAATTAACATAAACTTCATGAGACCAGACAATCCAACTTACGGTGAATTCGACTTCAGCATGGTCTTTGTCTTTGTAAAGCCTAGTAACCTAAAAAGTAAATAAACAAATAGTAAGAAAAGGCTATTCATGACAAAGCAAAGGCATTCAAATATTCAATTAAAGTATCATTTACTATGAATTGGATATCTGTTATAATCTATAACTTAATGAACTTAAATTAAAGAAACGAGCTGCAACTTTTTACACTACAACGCTTTGTCTTTTCCTTCCAACAATGTGTAGGCTTTGATTATTGAATCACTAAAATTATAGTCTAAAATCAGTGCTAAATATCATCTAGTAAGATCCAGATAATGTGATATGGTTTCTGCCTTCTAGTATTGAATGCATTCACTCCGTTAAAGATTTGGATTGTGTATCACTTAACTTGCCTCAATAAAAGAAAGCTATAAGAAACATTAATACTCAGCATCCACTGGTGTGTCTTGAAATTCATAAATTTATTACAACATAGAATATATAGGACTAGACAATATAAGTTAAACAAAAAGCATAATCTTTAACTGTGAAAGTGAAATACTTTTTGTGTGCTAGTCTTAATAAATTTGCTGGACTACTGACCTGATAAATCCAAGAGCTAAATTTCTGATGAACTTCATGAACTAGTGGTCCGCGGATTACCTTGATGGGAACCTGCACATCAAATAAATCAAAATGCAAATATAGAGATTATAGATGTAGTATTAGAAATATAAAAATCTTAAAAGGAAATTGAAAGGCATATAGTAAGACAATCAGAAAATAGCAAACCATGGTACTTTGTTAGAATTTGTTGTGAATATCTTGTGGCCCATTTAGAGTTTATATAAAGAATTCTATTTTATATAAAACTGATATCAGATGTTACTAGATTCAAGGAAGGAACTTACTGATCTTGAAACGATAGTTGGAGGGGATCCATTAGGCCGGAATATATATGCACCAGAAGCCTGTGGAAGAAATCACACCATTGAAGCATACATTGTACTAAATTAATTTGTTATTGGAGTTGTGTGTGCAAATAAATCACTCACCTGAGGATCATTATCACCCTCACTAGATCCATAATAGAGATAGCTTTGTTGAATAGGTATATCAACCTGGGAAAATTTTGAAAATAATGAAATACTCTCCATCACACCCTTAGAAATATGTCTGGATATGGAATCCATAAAACTAAAATATAAGTGAGACAATATGCCTTGAACATACTATTTCCATGCATTACTTTTATGCCTATAAATTCAATAGAATATATTGTCAAGAATACACAAAATATAGCATAACAATAAATGGTCATGAGTAGAAACTTCTGTTGAATAAATGGTGAACAAATAAATAAAGAAATGGTCATGGAATATGACAATTTGAAGTTCAATGAGTGGAAACTACTGTGCAGCATGAAATTTGCAAAATACGTACTCCAGTTCTAGAATTATACATCCTTTTAAGTTGTCCAGAGGTTGAGGAAAAGGACATCTTTAAATTTCCGGGCCCAATGTCAATGGTATCACCTTTCTGAGTGCCCAAGTGAGATAGGTTTTTTGTTCTGGACCCTTTCAAGTTGAAACAACAAAAAAAACATGCTTAATGCTAAAAGCTAATAAATTTAATTTGAATACACTAGCTAGTAGTGTAAAGGTTTTTTTATGCTATCACCAACAATGAAACTTAAAAATGAAGTAGACTTTAAGTATAATTCAACTTTATAAAATTAGATTTGCACCCGCTTATATACAATAAAATGTTTTTATCTCTAATCGATGTAAGATCTCCAACCATAAGTGCGTGAACTTAGAAAATGGGAGAAAAGTGTAAGTATACCTTTTCCCGTTGCTTTAGAAATGAAGTACGTGCTCCATCCAAGTGGAGGTACTGACGCCTGAAACAGAAGCCAGTACTTTGGGGCTTGTTTTGGCGACACCCCCAAATAAGCCTTCACATAGAGCTTTCTTAATTTTGTTGTAACATCATCCACACCCACATATTGTACTTCAATATTATTGCCCAGTGAGTCTTTGACAACAAGATTAGCATCATTAACCTAAAGCAAATTGCCACCTTTAAAGTGATATTGGAATTGGTTTGTATTATGATGTTGCAAGTAAATGATATGTACTCACTGGTATTTTGATAATATCAGTACGTTTCCATCCAAGTGAGTTATACACCACAACTACCTGGAAATAATTATTTTTACCATATGATAGATAAAATTTAACCACAATTCCTTATCAAAGCTTAAGAAAATGTTACCAAACTCTTAGCGTCTGGAATGCCATCTTCTGTAGGAGGGCAGTAACTGATATTTAACAAATGACACTGCCAAAAGATCCAACAGTAATGAAAAAAAATATTAAAGAATCAAGAATATGACTGACTACATAATCTATGTAGATAAATAAACATATGATGGTAAACAAGTCTTGTAGATATATCTTTAGCTGAAAAAGCCTGGACCATTGACACAACTGTCTGCAACAGGTTTTTTGGCAAGACAATTTGGACAAGAGTAACAAATATCAAACATAGAGAAACATTCTTTTCTTTGAAATTGAAACTTTACCTGGGCAAAAGCCGATGCAGGTGCTGAACATTGACCACTTGATTTCTTACTAGTTAGACAAGCCAAAGAAGAACTAACAACTGCTTCAGCCTGTAAGAAATCATTGTGTTTTTGGAAACTTTAACTAGATAAACGAATCCAGGACACAAAATGCATGGTCAAATTTTAAATTTGCACTTCTAATTCCTGACCTCAGAGACTCCAATAGCTAGTCGTTTGGCATAGTCATTAGTTGTATGCTGTTTGGCAGTGCCACTGACAGCATCATGGTGTTGTGCAATTCCTAGAGCATCTCCAAGACCAAAAGTATTGTATTTATCTGATTGCTTTCCAACAAAAGATTCAAGTTGACGCGTTGCCTACATCAAAATTTTAGCAATGTCTTGTATTTAACTTTAACACTTGGGAGCAAACAAGAAAAAGTCCATCCAATTTTACTTTGTTTAGTACAAAGTATCATACCAAATAGTATCCACTTATCATCCTAACATATCGCTTTAAGGCTGGGCGACTCGTGAAATAGCCAGTCCAATAAGCATTAGCCCTATCAGCATACCTATATTATAAGAAAATGTGCATAAGTGGATGAGATAATAAGCTACTTTGCAAACAAAACAATAACATGTATATGCTTACGGGAAGTAATCATCAGTTTTCAGTGGCCAAGTTTGATGAGCAGCATTTTTGGCATTGGTGTAAATAGATGGAGTGGAATACAAAGCATTTACTCTACCATCCTGAAGATTTAAAACACAGGGAACCATGCATTTGCACTCAGCTGATTTGATCAATCAACACATGCATAAAAACCAACAGCTGGGATGCATAATAACTCATCACCTTATTAACATAGTGAATTAATTTATCCATTTGCTTGAACCAAGACTCTGCATATTGGTACTGGAAATCATCACCCATTGTCCACATTATATGGTTTGTCCTCGTCACATTTGCCTAAATTAACCACAAGCAAAGCTAGTTGGTATATGAAATGAGAACCACAAGCAAAGCTAGTTTTGTTGACTGCATCATTCCCACTATAATGATACACTAATTAATCATTATGCATGTAAGGAAATTGCCACTCTAATGAAAATATTTTTTGATTACTTGGGTAATAGCAGCATCAATAAAGTCTTGGACACGTTTTTCAACGTTGTAGTCAAAAATAAGAGGATCATCCTGCAAAGTAAAAGGGAAGTTAAATATATAAGGCATGTGCATAAGAAACTATGCAAAATAGCATCAGCATTTGAGGTGTTGAGTGTTGGAACCTGCACAGGAACAACATCAATATCAACATTGTTGACTTCAAAGTTGAAACCATTTGGAGCACTATAATGAACAGGGAAAGCATTGGCAAAAATCTGAGCTGAAGAACCAAATGTTTTGGAGGCACGCCAAACAACTTCAAGAGACTTATCAGCTTTGCGCTTAGCTCTATCTTGATAATCAATTCTTGCAAAATGTACAGAATCAAACCCAAGCTGCATGCAGTGCCAAATTAAAACTGATTATTTATTTATTTATTAGCAGTCAAAATTATGCAATTAATGTGAAAGCACAATTCATTCTAGATAAAACTCAAAGTATCCCTACACATTATTAAATCATGGGAGAAGAACATAAACAAGATCATAAGAAGTTAAAATATATTACAACAACTAACTTATACATTTTCTTTTTATAATACTTTTTACTTTATTTAATTTTTTTCATAAACTTATTTTAATTTATCTATAAATTAATTTTAACTAATGGAAAAAAAACTAATTTGTTCTAATTTTATTTTATATTCTTACTATTTATAGATAAATTTATTAAAATATAAAGAAATTATCATTAATTAGAACAACCATTTATCCCTTCTTTTCTGTAAACGCATTTAAAAAAATCAACTATATCAAATTACTTTTTTCATTATATATCTCTTTCAATAATTTTTTTATCTTTTATCTTAATTTGAATTTTTTTTAAATAATTTAAATAAATTCTTGGAAAATTAAACTATTTATTATAAATTTAAAATATAATTTATACATTCAAATATATTTATTCGCAATAAAATTTATCCATGTAAAAAATATTTATCATCCATAATTCACAAATAAATAAATAAAATCATCAAATAAATATTTAGTAGTATAAGTTCATTTAAAAATATTTTAAATTAACTAATTTTATTCAATAAAATCGTCAAAAGATAAAAATAAAATTCAACATTGTAGATATTTTTCTAAAATAATAAATCAATTAAAATATTGAAAAATAAAATTATTATGACATAATTATTATTCATTTGAGTTAGGTGTAAGTGTCTTTAACTTTATTTTTTATTAAATTTATATTAAAAAATTTATTAAGTATTGAAAATATTTTTTAATTTTGATATTTTGTGATTTAACTATTGACAATTAGAAAAATAATTTTTACTTTTTAACAACTGTAATTTGGATCAATTCACTCTTTATAAAAAAAATGAATTTGGTCCTGAATAATAAATTTGGTGATGGATAATGTAGGTACCTCAGCTCCAAGAAGGTAAGCCTGCACAGCAGAGTGTCCAAATGGATCAATCTGCCATCCAACGGTTGGAGTCTTGTTAAACTCATCCTTAATAAATCGATGGCCCAAAGTGGTTTGATCAATCATGTCTATGTAGTGCGTTGCAGCTTCATCGTGCATGCACCAACCACCATTTCTGCCGACAAAAACACGTCAAAAAACACTTCTGCAACAATACAACAAGATTCCCTAATTTATCTCTTACCTATAGTTTTAGTTTGGACACTTTTCAAATGTTGAAGAAACTTAGCACACATCGATATTTATATGATACTCGTAAAACACGTAACAGAGAGACACTCACATGATATTCGTAAAATAAGTATTGGTCTAATTCAAAAAAATATTTATTGAATTTCTAAATTTTTTTTTACAATTTTAATATAATTTTAAAAATAAAAAAATATATTAATTTTTTAAAAACTCATTATATAAATTTGTATTATGATTAAAAATAAGTAACAAATATTTTAAATTCCGTTATTAAAAAAACATTTTTCTACCAAAAAAATTAAAACATACTTCTAATCTATTTTCTACATTATAAATCTATGTCATGTCCTATATTTTAAACTATATTTTAAAAATTATATATATATATATATATATATATATGTCTATGTTTTAAAGATTACGTATCTGTCTATCTACATGTGCTATCAATGTTCGTGCTAAAGTGTTTTACACCAAAACACACACGTGCTCGACCCCACAGAAAAGAAGCAAAAAAGCTTTTAATCTTTCAGAAAGATGAATGCAAATACAAATTAAAAAGTGGTACCCACATGATTTCTAGCTGCCCCGCATCCACAAGCTTTCTGACTTCTTCTTGTGTTTCTGGACTTTGTTCTACCCACCATCGATGGAAAAAGGCCTAACATTTTACCATTTACCACATTAAACCAAACCATAACATAATCTCCAATGTATGGATTACTATATACTTCGTTTTACCATTTCAGCAAACACAAACTTTCTATTTGGGTCTTTCTGAAGAGACACAACCACCGAGTCAAGCACATTCTCAACACATGCTCCCTGTTTCATCGAACACCTTGAAGTCAAACAAGTCCACAATTATATGCTCAAAATGAACAGAAACCAATGATGTGATTCTAACCTGGATACTGTTGTTTGATCCAACATAGTACTGGTCAACGGTTTTGAGCCAACCAACATCATCATGGGAGTGTGGAACCAGGTGAACATTCAACTTTGCTGGCACAATAGCAGCGCCGGTATTGTAGTTGATGTATTTGGTAGAAACCAGTGTTGCATAGAAGGAAAGCAGCAGAAAAGCAGAGAGAGCCTCTGCAGCTAAAGGGGTTCCCATTTTGCAGACTCCAAAACTTTGGTGTGTGTGAAGATTATGGCACTGAACTGATACTAAAGGAAAAGGATAAAACCAAAGCTTTGAAGAGACCCCACAAATAAAGTAATATAGTGTGGAGATTATGCCGGCCCTGGAACCTATGTGTTAAATAATTTCCATCTCTTTAACTCTTCTGTCAAACTTATTTGAAACTTTGAATTTCACAACTAAGAGTTTTGTTTTATTTTCAGTCTAACATTGTCACCAGCTTCACATTGGATCTCTTTCAGATAAGTTTTGAGATAGAATTTTGGGTGTTTCCTCCAAGGTTACAGACATTGTTTCATTGTTTGTTTCTTGACAAAAGTTTATTTGATGACAGTAAAAAAAACATACATTTAACAACTGTTATTGAAATGTGAAATGTCTGTTTTAGTGTCGATTAGAAACTAATTGCTGCACTACTATAAAGGAGGTAAACTTATGTTTACCTATGACAAACATTTATAAGGTAATTTGTGTTTATAAAAAAAATATTATGATAAAATGCTTTTTAAGAGAAATTCAAAATTATTGAAACTTGCAACAATTACTAAAATTAAAATAATTTCAACATAAATTAAAAGTTTTCTTGTTTTCTTCTCTCAAATTTATGTTTTTTTTTCTTTATATTTTATTACCTGTAGCTCAATCACACTTGAGACTATTTTTCAGGTGAAGTTTATAATAGCTAATTTTAGTTAATGTATCTAAAGTTGAATTAGTAATTTTTGTATTTGATAGTAGGTGAATATTTCTTTTAAACAAGACAATTAAAATTTAATAAATTTAAATGTCTTATGCAAACGGATCAAAATATTAACAACTTAAAATGGAAGTAACTTAAAGTGATTTCAGGAGTTTTTTTCATTTTCATCATTTATATTTTCTTAAGCTAATAATTAAATATAGTTTACTTATCAAAACCATTCAATTAATAGTAAATATTCAGATGAAAATAGCTCGTTTAGAATTACTCTTAAAATCATAAAAGCATTCTATTTTCATTTCTTTCTTCATTTCCTTTTTTACTACTTTTACTGTCAGAATGTATGTGAAAATTAGTCTTTGCTAAAAATGTTCTGTCGTGTTTCTTTCTCATGTTTGTTTTACCTTTTTCAGTTTACATGCACGCTTTGACTCAATAGTCTACCTAATTGCATTATAAAACCCTACACCATTGGGCCCAACTCAAACATTTATATGTAGTAAAAACTCAGTGAACCAATTTCACACAAGAAATACAGATAATGACTAAACACCAGCTGCTGAGTGATTATTTAATGTTAACTAAATAAAATTAATGCAAAACTGATCTCCACACACAAATGGAAATCGATAAGATTTATATAACACTTTCTTCCTGGTATTCACGTCACTTAATAAACAATGCACTTGCGCAATCCGTTCATCTGTCTTTTAATTGGACAATTGACAGAGATGTAAAGTTTATTATAAATTTGTTTATATGGATGGGTTATGTGTTGCACTTGGAAAAGACACGTCTCAACTTTAAGCATCAATTTTTAAACTAAAATAAATAAATACAATAATAAGAAAAAGGAAAGGAAACCGTGTACTCGATTCTGTAATGTTTTTAAATGATGAAATATTCCTTAAAAAAACAATGTACTCGATTCATACCCTCATTGACAATATTTTCTTCTGATCTGCTCTACTCAATAATCCGTATTAAATCGAGAGATACATCCGTTTCAATCAGCAAGGTAATAACGCCCCAAGTAAAATCACTCCAACATGCCTACCAGAGGAACAGAAATAAAACAGCCAAGAGAGACTCGATCAATATTTACTTTTTCTCCTCTTCATTTGGTGGCTTGTCTTCATTCTTCTGCTGAGGCTGATTGACAGCACAATCAATAAATTGTAATTAGTGCAGGAATGTACCGAAACTGTTTGAATTTTAAAATGTTAGTTATGTGTTGTACTGAGCATAAAGGTGTTCATATATCACTCGTATAAAATTATGTTTGGTCAATTAAAAATTATATTTCCACCTGCACGTATAAATTTTCCATTTAGGGAAAACTGTTGTATTTTAATCGCCATTTTTTAACCATGTTCACCCTTCTCTTCATCTAAATGATTCCAGGGAAAAACAGATACAATTTCGAACAAACAAATATTGATCAAAGTTATAATGACCCAATTTTCCACTCGGACATGTATATTTTTTCCCACCAAAATTAGTAAGGACAAAGCAGAATACAGATTATTTTTCATAAAAGAAAACCTACCTCAGACTGATTTTGCATAGAAGCCAGTAAATCTTTGACCGATGGGTCATTTGGGTCAACCCCGGGAAGCTGCAGAAGCAAATCATTCCATTAATACATTTATAGTATGTCAGTTTCTTACATTTTAGCATCGTATCAGTTAAAAAGACGTGGAGGCTTTATATTTTAGCTTCAATGATTGCAAGTCCAGTTTTGAATGACGCCAAACCAAACAAGCATTAAAAGAACAAGATGGAAAATTGTCAGGATCTATAGACATACCGATGCAAGGATAGAAGATACAAAGGACTGATCTGCCAACAATTTACTGACGTCAGACTGGCTTGTCGAGTCCTTTGAGCTATCTTCTACTGACAATTGGAGAGCTACAATAAAAGACAAGAACTAGATGTGATCAGGACAACTACTAAAGCTTTCCTGTAAATTTTATTAGATGCAAATGAACTTCATAACCATAACAAGTTGTCATTAGAAAAAGAGAACATGATTATACATTATTAAACAAAGCCAAATCATTGATACCTCAAAAACAGACGGAGAAAAAATAGCCAGACCCTCAAACGTTTTTTCTCAATTCCAGAACCAAATCAATCATCAAACAACATAATGAGAAAACACCCACCCATGTTTAAACACAGAATGATTAAGCATAAAAACTCACCTAGAGCCAATTCAGGATCATCAGCAGCTGCTTCAGACATATCTGTATCTCTCACATCATGGCTGATTGCAGGATCGTCCATTGACATTGCAAGAGCCTGCTGTAGTAAAGCATTCTCATCGTCCTGTTTTCAATTGAAAAATCAGCTCACGCAGATCACATATTATTGTCAGACACTCATTTATGGGAAGAATGAAAACAAAACAAGAGAACTGATACAAAACAAAGCAAGCAGAAATCAATTATTTGTGGTGGAGGACAGGAACATGTTGCTAGACACAAGTTACCGAAACTGACAGTACTCATCATAACATTTAGAATGTAATGATAGAATCCATAAGAGAGTCATTTTATCTGGCATTAGTTTAGACTAACAAAAAATGCTTAGAAAGATTATGTTTCTAGTGAGCCAGCGGAAAGCATGGTAAAGGGAAAACAAGATAACGATGGTAAAAGTGGTCATAATTATAATACATTATAAGATGCCAAAACAAGATGGTACGATTATCAACTGAGCAATGATGATGCTATGGAGTATATGTTCTCTGATTAAATTCACTTGCGTGATCATGTAGAACCAGCCACAGTCAAACTTAGGTGGCTAAACAGCAAATTGGAGAAGAAGAAATGACGGCAAAGGTGTGCTTTAGACTCCCAGTACCAACTAACTCCCAGACTCCATAATTTTTTTTATGTTTCATTTACACCACCTAATAAAAAAGAAAATGATCTTGTAGAAAATTAAGGATACTTTAGCTATACTATCAACCTTTGAAAGATTCAAACCACATACATACTGGTAATGAAAAATAAACACTATTGAACAAAATAATTATAGCAGATAGTCCTACAGACTACTTAAATTAATTTAGATAATTGTTTCTATAATTCAAGTAAGCAGATGACAAAACAAGCAACAAAATGGCTAAAATAACAAATTACACCAACCGTCAAATCAGTTTTCTTATTATTGGCTTCAGAAGTTGCTGCACTTGCACCCTCGGTCATTGTTGTATCCTGTGGACTAGCCTTCTGTTCATCACCTTTCTCCTGTTTGGAAGTATCCTCTGCAGCTTTTTTGGCAGCTGCTTCCTGTCTGGCTCTCTCTTCTTCCATTGAAACTCTTAGAGCAAGAGCTAGTTCAGGGTCCAAGTTTGGATCAACGCCAAACTCAAATCCAGATACACCACCTGCTGCAGCAGCTGCTGCAAAACCACTTCCACCTTCCCCGTCACCAGTAAAAATAGGAGTACTGCCACAAGAGTCCAATGTTAAAACAAAGAAAATGCACAAGAGTCCACAATACAAACTATCCTATCCGAGCTAGAAGAAAATGGGCAGAATTGAAAAGTAGAACGGGTACTTAAATCAATGACTTCTCTATTACTCAACTGGGAATTTAGTTCAAATGGGAAGGCTGAGTGCAAAGAAAATAAAGAAATAAACCCAACCAACCTTATTAGTACATCAGAAAGAGCATTCGGACCAGATGGAACATGGACGATGTGGCTGGTATCATTGTTGTTGACGGCGGAAAGGAGTGCTTCCAACTTCTCATTCTTTCCTTCATCTTCTTCGCCAAAATTGACAATGTCAAGTGCCACACTATTCTTTTTCAATTTTCTACCAATCATCTCCAACATTTTCTTCTCATGTTTAACAGGACTAAAAAGCATTAAATGAGATAATTAGAAAGAATGTAGTGACAACAACAGACAGAACAATTTAACATAACGCAGAAGAAACAATTAATCACACCTTCCAGCAAAGACAATAATCCTTTGCTGCTGCTTCTTGTTCTGCCTATGCTTAAGAGCCAATTGTGCCACCTGAATGCCAGCAGCTAGGTTCATCTCACCACCTATTTCTAGTCCTAAAGCAGGAAACGAAAAACAGGGAAAACATCAACTCTTACATAACCAGAAGAATTAAATCACAATAACATGTCACAGCAAATTTGTTGCATTGTGTTCAATATTTTCAGAAATAAGCTCCATGACACATCAGTTGCAAATTGCAATAACAGGCACCTCTATAAGACAGCATTCTATAACATGACAAATTCAAATGGCACTTGTTCCAAATACTTCAAAAAACAAACACTGACCATGCATGCAAGCTAAGATCTTGCCCAAATCACTGGTAGGGGTGACCAAGACACGAACGCCCTTCCCTGCCATCGTGAGAACTCCAACCGTATTTTCTGGATTAGACTAAATTAGCAAAAGGGGAAAAAATCAGCACCAATTGAACCCTACCGCAGTTTCCTAATCCTGAAAAAAATTCTTAAAATCTTGTCTGAAACACAACAATATTTGACGCATTTTATTTTTCTACCGAGATAAGAAGTCACACATAATAGGAGTGTCAAGCAAAGACAAACAAGGTTTGAGTCCACACCTGGGTTTTAGCACCGCAAATAAGATTGACGGCGTCTGCTTGGGCCTGAAATCGAGAAGGGGCGTAGTCTCCATTGCGCATCCATTCCGAATTGTCAATACAGATCATAGTGGCCTATTATTACGAACACAGAAAAAGAATTGCAATTAGTAATAAAAACATGATCGAATGAAGAAACCCTAATTGATTGGATTAAAGGGATTGTAATGGTTAGGTTGGAATTAAGAGGAAGGAGAAAGGGGGTTTACCTCGAGCACCATCGTTGAAGATTGAGAAGCTAAAAATGGAATTTGTGGACAAAAGATGAGAAAGAACAATGTAAAAGAAAAAGAAAGGAACTCTGATTTACTTGCAGAAGAGGGTGTTGTTCTGGGTCTGTGACAGTAATGATATAACCCTCGATTCTTTACAAACAAGATTCGACCAAGGGAAAAGAACAATAAATTATTATTCACCTGTTGATATATATTTATGTTTAATATTAAAATATATATTTTTTAAAATTTATATTATATTTTTAAAGAAAAAATAAAAAAATAAATGACAAGAAAAAAAAAATCAAATAATAAGAAAAGATAAAAATTATAATTTTTAAGATGAAGATATGGAAATAAAACTATTCCAGGTAGATAGATTCTACATTTAAAATTTAAAATTTAAAATTAGTAACTGTTTTTAAAAAAATATATATAATTTTAAAATTAAAATAAAAAATTTTAATTATTTATAAAAATAGTTAATTATTTAATAAATATTTAAAAAATAAAAAATAACTAAAATATTTAAAATAAAATAATAAAATAAAATATAAAAAAATTATCTGCATATTATTATGGAGAATTTCTTTATATATAGGTATAGATATTAGGGTAGATTTAAACTTAATGATTAAATGTTTTTATTAAGTTTTTATAGGTCAATGAAAAAAACAAAAATTATGAGGAATAAAAATATATCAATGGTAACATATTTATAAATATAAAATATAATCACATTTAACTTAAGGGTTACAAATTGTTTAACAAAAATAAAGATAAAATACATAATAATAAATTACGTGAAATGTGGAGATTTAATTTCTTTATTTTTTATAAAAAAAAATCACATGTATTATAAAATCTTATTTGAAAATTTGTTGACATATTAGTTACGAATTGAAAAAATTAGTTCTTGAATTTTTTTTTAAATTATAAGTATTTAATAAAGTAGTTGATAAATATAAAATGATAAAAATATACTTATTAGTATAATTGGAAAAATCATATATATAATACATGACTAACACTAGAAAATAAAATAGGCGAATTAAGAAAATTAATTGAAGGAGAAGAAACTAGAAAAGTGTAATTGGAATTACATTAAAACAACACTAAAATTATTATTTATAAGATACATTGCCAACTAAATTTACATAAGAATGTCTAAACTATTCTATTTATAAATAATAATATAATTGTTATTGTAAATAAACAGGATGCAGATTCTAACAATCCGAGTTAATGACTCATTGCAACAATCAATTTGTTCATCAATTAAAAGTATATCTTAAACTATTATTTTCACATTTATTATTATTATTATTCATAATTATTGATTTTTTTTTATGTAAATGGCTGGAATTCAATATACTAAGTGAAGTAAGATATTTTTACTGAGGATATTCTAATAATTTAAACAAAAATATATACTTATCTAATTTAAAAAAATTATATATTACTCATCTATACTTATCTCTAGTCAATGTTAATATTCATCATCAAAATCACGAATTCGAAAAACACCCATAGTAAAAAAAATTTGGCATCCATATTTGTAAGTTAATTTCATTTTAGATAAAGTTTGATTTTTTGTTGATGAATTTTGAGTACAGAAAAAAATAAATTTTATTTGTAAAAGTTGTAAGTTAAAAATAAAAATTGAGAATTTTAGGTAAAACAATTAACAAGATAAAAAAAACGCTTAATTTTAAAAATAGTTGTTCGAGAAGATTTTAAGGATAAATTTGAAAAATTAAAATTACACACAAGTTCATATTAAAGGGAAAAGTGTAATTAAACCTTCATTTAAAACAAAAGCAATGAAGATTAAAATTTGAAATTGCTCATAGGAAGATAAAAAATAATATTTGTAATTCTATATTCTACCCAACACTGAAAATGATAAAGAAAAAAGCAGTGACAATAAGTGGGCATAACAAAAAATTACAATACTTGTTGAAATCTTGCCAGTATAAAATAACTGTTTCTTTTTTACTTAATGTTTGGTGTTCACTTATCACTGAGACAACACATCAAACATCCTCATTTGATGTTTTTTTTGTTTTGTTTTATTGTTATATAATAAAAAATAACCACATAAAATGAAAAATGTATAATTCAACAACATTCTGAATGGTTTTACCCTGATAAACCCTTCTGCATTACTTAGTAGGTACAATACATTGTTTTCTTTGATAATGAACAAGCTGAAAGTAGTAAATAGCAGAGAAAAGATTATACTAATAACACATATTCCTGTGTTGTGAACCATTCAGAATGATCAAGGTTCATGTAGCTGATGAGGGTCATTTTTTATGGTGCTTTTAATGGCAATTCGTTTTTAACCAAGTCCAAAGTTGTTTCCAATGGAACTTCTTCATCTTTAACCAAGTCCAGAGTTGTTTCCAATGGAACTTCATCTTTAACCAAGTCCAAAGTTGCTTTCAATGGAACTTCATCTTTAACCAAATCCAAAGGTTTTTTCACTGGAAATTGATTTTTAACCCAGTCAAGATATCCTCCTCCCATGTTGCTCACATCCTTGAAGCCCTGTCAAATCATATAACATTAATACAAGTTGGTTTTGTGATCAATTTGATTAGCACAAAGACAAAGCAAACTGAAGGAAAAAAGAATGAAAAAATAGCATGTATTTCTAGAATTGATACTTACTTCCTTCAGAAGATCACTAGTTGCATACACAGATCTCACTCCACTTTGACAACCCTACAATCCAAATTCATTTCATACCAGAAAATAGCTTTAGTAACTAGCAATCAAGAATGGATAGAAGAAATTGTTTTTATTTCAAAATGATTTTTTAAAGATTTATTATTTTTCTTCTTATATACTATTCTAGCTAAAGATTTCTATAAGTCTTTAAATAAAATTTGCGATAATTATTTAAAAATAATATAATATGATAAAATTCATTTAAAGTGAAATAACACACTATTTTAAAAAGCTGTTTTTAAATGTTGCATTGTGGATGCTATTGAGTACCTAAGTTAGTAAGAGTGCCGTGCCATTAACATATATACTAGTAATTTGTCATCTTACTAAATAGTCATTCAAATAAAGACTAATGGTGGTGTTAGGAGTTAATTGCAGTGGTATTTTCTATGAAAAAATGGGGAAAATTTATTGTTAGTTTATATGCTTTTATTGATATTCTTCTTTGGTTGCTGAGTTTTATGAAGTTATATATGTTATTGAACAAATTCAAAAAATAATCTTACTAATTTATGACTTAAATGCGATTCTGTATTGGTTTGTGTTGCATTTACAGTTAGGACTACTGCTTTTTGGATGATTTGTAATTAGTGAAACACTTGTCTTAACTACTGTGGAAAAATCAAGTTTAAGGTTTCTCACATATTTCGTGAAGAAAATACATGTGCAGATAAACTTGTTAACTTAAGCTTTATTAACAAAAGGTATTTTCATTAGTATAACAGACTTTCATCTAGTCTTTTCTTAGAATTCTTTATTAATATGTATAAATTATTTATATATTAATTTTGTTAATATATGAGTTTTCGTATAGTCTCTTCATATCTTTTTGTATTTTTTTTTCTTTTTTAATAATACTTTTTTTCATGTGGTGGTAAATGATAGTTACATGTAGAGTCAACTTAACAAGATGTCAAATTTTATAATGATGTTTAACATGAAAGTTTTTATAAAAATAAAAAGTCATTAAGAAAAACTTTTTCATAAATTGTATTTTTAATTTCTTGTTTATTAAACTAGTAACTAATAAATTAAAAAAAAAAATATGCTCAGAGATTAAAAGTGATAAATGAAACTAAGTTCAAAATCTTTGACCAATCAAAATATAAATTTGGAAGTAAAGGTAGATCCAAAACAAGTTTAAGCATGAAAGGGATAATAAACTAATTTTTTTATTATGCCATTGAAAGAGAAAGTTACCACTATGATGTGATCTTCTTTCTTGCAAGCTGATAGAACCTCCTTCAGAAACTCCTGGTTCTTCACCCTACCTGTTCTCCAAAAATCACAACATTTTACATTCTGATTACACAATTTATTTGCAATTGCCACAAAACAAAGAACTTCATAACAAATCTTTCACCTTCTGGTGTGTTAAACATGTACGGAATGTTAATGATCTTCTCAGCATCCACATGCCCTTTCTCAAACTCTTCCACAGTCCTATTAATCACCATAACATTCAGTCTCTTCCCAAAAGATTATGGACAAACCCAAAAATTCACTTCAGTAATTGATTTTCAACCAACAAAACAAAAAAAAGCAGAAAAATTTTGTTACCTGACATCGAGATAAACATGGCTGGTCTGGATCAAACCCTTGGTTGCATGAACATCAATGGTGACAACCTCGGATCCCGAGCTACCAGCAACAGAAGACGAAAACAAAAAGAGAGATATTGTAATCCACAGGAGAATAAAGAGAACCACACACCCAAACACCACCCATGATGATAAGAGATAATAATTAAAAAATCATGAATAATGAAGAAAGCATATTGCTGCTTAATAAGAAAGAAAAAGAGAAAAAGTGGAAGTTATTATTGTAAACTAAGATTTGTAATAGTTGAGTGATATCTGAAAGTGTATATAAGGAAAGTGTTAATTGAAGGAAATGGTGAAGGAGTAGTGAAAACCTTTTGATTCCAATAGAACCCATGAGGAGAAGTGGGTGGTGTTTATTATGGTTGGTGATATTTATAGGGTAAGGAAGAAGAGGAATTGTGGTGGTTTTGTTGTGTTTGGCAGTGTAAAGTTCCCAACACTTGTGGATGGAGAGGTTTAACTGAAAGCTATTGAATTGAGTATTAAAAAAAAAAAAAACAGAACAACGATTGAATTGAGTATTAAAAAAAAAAACAGAACAGCGATTGAATTGCGTGACGCGTCAGATTAGTAGCAGGGTGTGTCGGATTCCATTTTACCATGCTTCCCATCTCTTTCAAAATAAATTATTTAACTCAATTTTAAAATATATGTATTTTTAATATATTATAGTTTAAATATGCATAAATAGCATAAAAAATTCAATAGAGAATATGTATTCATAATTTATACAAATTGAGATTTTTTTTTTATAATTAAATTTTAAAAAGTTCCTTATCTTGATATTCCTCATTTGGACTCATAGATTTGTACGAAAGTGTGGAGGAGTTGATCAATGTGAATAATGAAAAATAATGTAGAGAAGGGTGCAGAAAGACACACATCAACACTATCAATACTAATGTTGTTCCTATTCTACCTAAATTTTTTGTAGATGGATGAAGGAATGCTGAGTGTTTGCATATTCAAATCTCATTGTTTCTATTGTTTTCACTAAATTATAATACTTCATTTCAACTTCTATCAAATTTTATTTTATACTTTTTCTTGTTTCTTACATATATTTTTAATTAGTGGCATACACTTATATATTACATTAATTTTTGTAAATATTAAAAAATAAACTTAAATAAATTTGATGTCTTTAAGTCAAATCTATACCTAAATACGTCATATTTCATTATTAAATGTTTTTTAAGATTAATAAATTTGTAAATCTACATTTTACACATTTTTAAAAAATTAAAAATATTTCACAATCATCAATCATTTACAAACTTTAATAAACTTTCCGTACAAATACCCTTAACATAATACAATCAAAACATCATTACTTTCTTTATATTTTTCTCTTATATGCTGACAATTTTACTCTCGAGCCTAAACATAACACCCTTTAAGATTCTACACTTAGAATTCTCCTATTTGATTAGGAACTAATTTCGACTTTATTTTTGTTATTTTTTTAATTTGGACTTTCAAATTATTTTTTTTTATTATAAATTGTTGTTATATCTTGATATTTGTGTATAGACAACACTATTTATTGTAAAATATTAAATTTTTAAAAAATCATTTAAATGAATATTAAAAAATTTGCATAATTCAGAACAAAACATTATTAAAAGCGCAAAAAATAATTAAAAATATACTTGAATGACACACAAAATAATAGTGAATATGAACTCACAGAGTTAAAAAAAATTAAGTAATCAATTAATACTAAAAAAATGCACCCATTTTTTTCTTCAAATGATAGAGGAAGCAATTGCCACGACCATATATTTATATGTTACTTTGAATTATGTCTACTATTCAAAATATTTAAATCAGATCATTCATGTTAATTATGGCATTGGAGTTAATCAAAGTTATTTGACTTGTTATTCACATGGTTTTAAGGAAAAAACAAGACACATGACACAATAGTTTACTTACCTCTTTAAATTAAAAAAATAAATTAAGACTAAAAAAATTAACAAAAACTTATTCAAAACCAATTATTTGAATAAAAAAAATCATTTTCCTTCATCCCATTGAGAAATTAAAGAGATATGAATTAAAATTGGATTTCATTTTATGAAGAACATTTTGCAATTTCAACATAGATATGAATTAAAATTGGATCTCATTTTATGAAGAACATTTTGCAATTTGAACATATTTATTTATAAATTAAAATTATTATAACATAAACTAAAATTATCAAAACATAAATTAGTTATTATTTTTATAATGTTACAGTCCTTGATTTTTGAAACTATCTGGATATAATTTGAAGATTAGAGATCCGAGAGCGAGTTTATCATGTAAAATATTTTATATAAATTAAAATAATTATAATGACAATTAAAAATCATTAAAATATTTAAATTAATCACGTTATAATAGAATTAGTTTAAATAAGTTAAACCATCTTGACGTGAACATGAGATATTTTAAAATAGAAAAGAAAATATTAACTATGTTTGTGTAGAACTTTAAAATTGATTTTTTTTAAAAAAATTTAAGTGATCAAAGTAAGAAATTTAAAATATAAAAGAAAAAAAATTACTTTAATAAATTAAAATACATTAATTTATAATTTTAGTTTGATCAATATAATTTTAAAATTATTATTTTAGTATAAAATTATTTTTAATTCCAATTGTCAGTATGTTATTATTCATCTAAAAATTATAAAAAATACACAAAATAAAAAGAATATTTTTGAGCAAAATATGAAGTTGAAGCCAAATTGAGGTTTGGATGGAAGGAGAAGACGCTGCAATGGCGCCACTGCCAGAGGCTTTCGTTCACTTCCTGGAGGCCAATGGGCTCGATCCTACCCTTTACACTGCAATTGATTCAACCCCAAGATACATTCGGTAATTCCAATTCCACCCTTTCTCCATCTTCTTCCTTCATTCTTACCTTTCAATTTCACATTTTTTTCCCCTATTTGTACTGTGCCTTCGAAGGGTGAAACCTGGTTGTGAAGCATGCATTGAAGAGGTTGAAGCAGAGGTTAAATGCAACCTCGAAAAACTGGAGTGGTTACCGGGTTTTTTCTCTCTTCCGCCGCACGTTCAAATTGCTGGCTCTAGGGCTTACCGAGAAGGAAAGGTAACTGATCAAGGAATCTTGATTTTGGCTCTTCGAACTATAGTCAAGTAAATTTTAATGTCAAGATGTAATTTTTGAGAACCAAAGTGTGTGAATGTCAGATATATGGAATTGATGCTGCTTCTGGAGCTGCGGTTATGGCTTTAAATGTGTCCCCTGGGGATCATGTCCTCGACCTGTGTGCTGCTCCTGGTAGATGTTTCTTTCTTTACTCGCTTATGTTTATGAGTTTCAAATATAAGCAAATAAGTAAATCAATTCTTGCTTCTTGGTCTCAAATATAGACAAATGTTAACTGTTTTAACCATTCTCAAAATACCCTTCATTCTATAGAGGTTTAGGGTTTAATTATCAATGACTCGCTTGTGTTCTTGATATCAAGTTCCAAGGAAGTTTGATGTGGGTACAACATTTAGTTTTTAAATGAGATTGATACAATTAAAGGATGCTAGCTATCTTTCTTAATTAGCTTGAGTTTATTTATATGAGACTAGAGGGAGTATTATCTTCCTCCTACTGTTGCAAAAATGCATGATTTTGAGATTAAGATTGCTTTATTTCGGGAAGAAAATGTCTGAATGGCTAAGTTTTCAGTGATGCTTTTACGTGCTTTTTTCCTTTTGTAGGATTTTGTTTTTTAGTTGAAAGAGCAACTTTGAATGTAATTGATCAGTTTCCCAGAGAAACGATTCAATATTGATCATAATTGTATTTTTAACAATTTTATATTCAGGTGCTAAACTTTGTATGATATTGGACCTTCTTGGTGATTCGGGCTCTGTGACTGGAGTAGATGCCGCAAGGCATCGATTGGCTGCGTGTAGGACGATGCTGCAAAAATATATGCTTGGTGATCAATGCCGGCTTTTTGTTGCTGATGGAACATCATTTTCAGTTATTCCTACCAGATTTCGTTCTGACTGTGAATCATGTAATTGAAGTTTAAGTTGTTATACAGATGGTTCATCCTGGAATGGAATACTGTGAATTTAAATTTAAATATTATATTTATTATTCAGTATTGTTTTTGAAATGTTTTCTTTCTATCAAGTATCAAACAGGTGAGTCTGGATTGGAAGAAAGAGTGGATGTGTTCAAGGAGTGGACATCTAGAAGACCATGGAAAGAAAGGAAAAGAGCTAGCAAAAATGGTACTCCACAATTGGTGTCTAGCTCTCAGCCTCCTGAACTCATTTATTATGGACAACGTTCTGGAGTTGTTGGTCTTACTAAAGGGGAATTATTTAAGACTTTATCTGACAATGAGATTGCAACCAATGGCTATGACAAGGTAACTTATACTTCCTTTTGAATTTATCTTGCATAATTCTTTGCTTTCTTCAACCCTGAATATCTTATTATCTGTTGGGATTTGATGCAGGTCCTTGTGGATGCAGAGTGCACTCATGATGGTTCAATTAAACATATTCAAAAATTTGAACATTGGGGCTGGAGAACTCTTCAACGCCGTGTATTAGATGCTGAGAGGACTGATGACTTGCATTCTCTTCAGGCAAATGACCCTTTATTCTGTTGAGCCATTAATACGCATTCTCTACTGTATAATAGTTTACCGGAATAATCATCATTTCTTTCTCTCTCACACACACTCCCATCTAAGAGTTAGAACAGATTGGCTATTGATGACTTTGTGCAGGATTATTTATTCTGCTAGTGTCAGGCATTTAGCTTTGTATGTTTTCCCTTTTGGATATAAAGTCTAACGGGTAATGACATACCAATGATGAACTGAGGCACTCTTTGAAATATGCTCTACGTGTAATGCCTAAAACATATTTGAAAATCTCAGTGTGCTCAAGTGATTAATTGTGGGTATATAACTAAGTTGTTGAAGAAGCGTTTGGGTGATTAAGATGATTAAACTAGCTAACTCTGCAATGCTACCTCTAGGCCTCTTAGAAAATAGTGGAGAATTAGAGATAACAAGGAATGTTTACTACACAGTAACTAATAAAAGAGGAAGAAAGCCTTCATTAACAAGGACTGCCAATTATGATCTTATTTTGTTACTCTAAAAACATTGTATGTCCAGGACTATATCAGCATCAATCAATCAAAGCATTACAAAAAGAGTGTATGGATTTTATTTAAGCGGAATGTGTAAATAGGACATGTCTCATTTTCAATAATGTGATAGAAAACTAGTATGATTTCAGTTTCATTTTATAATAGTTAATTTTTTTGTCATATTTAACCCAAAAGTATCTGAAGAGGATATTATAGATTGTTTCTATTACCATTTTCGGCATAATTCATGGCATGCATGCCATTATTCTTGGATTTCTCCTTTATTTAACGGACATACCTTTTGTGTCTGGCTGCAGCTTAATCTTCTCACCAATGGTTTCAGATTGCTAAAAGTCGGAGGATCCCTTGTCTACAGCACTTGCAGGTAACCTGTTTACTTTGTAACTTCTTCAGCTCTTTTTAATGCAGTAGGCACACATGTGTCATATTATTTGTCAATTTTACTCTGACAAATGCCTTGTTGATTAGCTTAACTGTTGCTCAGAATGAAGATGTGGTGGAACAATTCTTGAAGGAAAACAGAACTGCTGGTATGATTTTCACCCTTCAATTTATTTCCAGTGGGTGAGAATTATGTCTGTATCATCGAGTACTTCCACTGGTCCATGTTTATTTCGTGTTATCCATTTTTCATCTAATGATATCCATTTCAGCAGTATGGTTAGCTTTTCTACCATGCTTGTTTCTTGTCAAATATTGCGTGCTGAAATACCCCATGCTTAGATGCGTACACATATTATATTGCCTCTATCCTGAAGCTTTTAAACTCTCTTTCACCCAACCTTCTTTTGTAGTGGGAAAAAGTTCTGCTTGAATATTGTCAGTTTTACAAAATTATCAACTCTGGTTGATCTTTTGCGGTATCTTTCTTTCTTATTTTGGTGGGTGGGAACAGTTAACGTGCAAAAGTTTAGGTAGGATAGTAACAGGTTAGTACTGTTTAAGTTAGGATATTTCTGGATATCAGAAATATTTTCTGTTTTCATTTTTATATTATTTATGACAAGATCGTTGTATTATTTATGTACTGTATTTATTGTTTTTAAAAGTTTGAACAAGGAATGATGAAGCAAATGAAATGTTGTTTTTATTTTTTTTATCATACAAGCAAAGAAAACAATAAAAATACTGGCATTTTTGTAATCTTCAGTGAAAATTGAAAATAGATGCAAAAAACAAATTTACTAGCCAAACAGAGTCTTAACCTGTTTAATGAGTTGAAAATAGTTCTTGTGGTGTTATTATTACTCCTTGGATCATATTTGCTTATGGCAGTTGAGTTATCATAACATGCATGCTCCTGAGATATTTGTTCCTCTCATGTTTTGGCATTCTTATTTCAATCTACAGAGCTGATAGAGATAGATGCTGCCAGAAATTGGCCTTGCAAGGGTGGATACTTACCAAAAACATGGCGATTTGACCCTTTAACATCACGAACCAGTGGCCTCTTTATAGCGAAGTTCACAAAATTAGCCATTTGATATTTTTAAGTTGGAAAATATTTAGACCTACTCCTAATAGGTTGGAAAGTTTGATATAATAGATAACCTCCTTTCAATTAGCCACATTAGGACCAAGTTCAGTTTGAAAATTGTAATTTACAAGTATTTTCTAGGAAGTTGTTGAGATTGAATGTAAGGATTGGTGAAATTTTTTTCTTGTTAAAGGTGTTCTTACAAATAGTCCCGAATGGAAATATGAATTTGTAACTATAATGTTTGACATGCAAAAGGTATGTTATCATAATCAATTCATTTCCATTTTAGCTATGTTAAATAATATACGGGAATCAGTGAAAATGACTTAGATTTTAGAAAAGCTTAATTGGTCTAAACAACAATATTAGAGTAAGTGCATGTAACAGTAAATTCAATTTAAACAATTAAGGAAAATAGGGTGATAAAAAAATGTATCAAATATATTACTCAGGTTCGTTCCTCAAGGTTTTACTATTATCTGATTAGAGGTTTATGAAAATTAATTTTAATATATTTAGGTTTGATTATTTCTCCTAAAAACTTAGGGTTCAGGGAGCTGACCTATAAATATTTAGGGTTCAGGGAGTTGGTAATCTAATTTGTTGGGTTCAAATATTTTTTGTTAGAAAAATATACATTAACAATCTTCTTCTAATATACAATCTTTTTTTCTCAAAAATTTTAATTTTTTTTTTTTTTTTTGTATGAAATGATAAAAATATTCTTTTTAGTTATTGAAGTTCCCTTCCATGGCTTTAAATTGCTCTTTTATAATCATACTTCTGACTACTATAGTGTTGTTGTGAACTTTTTTTTATAGATAAAATATTTAAATACTGTTCTGACAACTGCATCACATCAATAGAAAAAGATGATGAATGAATGTAGACGGGTTTTTGGAGATTAAATTCATTAAAATATTCATTAACTAAATAATTAGTAAAATCAATATTCTTCACTAAAATATATTGTAATTGGTTATTAAATATTAATCAATTAAAAAAACAAAAAACAAAAAAGGACCATGTGATGTAAGAATGTGTGGGAAAATCAAAGCCAAGTCTTTGGTCAAACAAAGCAGAGTCATGTTACGCAATGGCACACGTCACCCTCAAATCTCTGCAATCATTCTCCTTCCTCTACTCACTCCATTCTCTATATAACTACACCTCCGCCACCACCTCCGCCACCGCCCTCCGCCGCATCAGTTTCAAATCCAATCAAATTCAGCTCTCACACGCTCCACACATGGCTGCCCCCGCCGCCACTTCCCACCAATCAAATCCTCTTATCACTCCCTACAAGATGGGAACATTCAATCTATCTCACAGAGTTGTGCTTGCACCGCTCACCAGACAGAGGTCCTACAACAACGTTCCACAACCCCACGCCGTTCTCTATTATTCTCAGAGAGCCTCCAACGGAGGCCTTCTCATCGCCGAAGCCACCGGAGTTTCCGACACCGCTCAAGGGTACCCGGACACGCCTGGCATATGGACCAAAGAGCAAGTGGAAGCATGGAAACCCATCGTCGATGCCGTTCACGCCAAAGGCGGTATCTTCTTCTGTCAGATTTGGCACGTGGGTAGGGTTTCAAGTTCAGCTTAACAGCCAAATGGGCAAGCACCGGTATCATCCACGGACAAGCCACTCGCGCCACAACTTCGGAGTAACGGCATTGATGTAGTGCACCACACGCCACCGCGGCGCTTGAGCAGCGATGAGATTCCTGGTATTGTGAACGATTTCAGAGTTGCTGCAAGGAATGCCATGGAAGCTGGTTTTGATGGGGTTGAGATCCATGGGGCACATGGGTACCTGCTTGAGCAATTTATGAAAGACAAGGTGAATGACCGAACAGATGAATACGGTGGATCTCTGGAGAACAGGTGTCGATTTCCATTGGAGGTTGTTGAAGCTGTGGTCAATGAGATTGGGGGTGATAGAGTAGGAATTAGGTTATCACCTTTTGCAGAGTATTCAGACTGTGGAGACTCAAATCCCAAGCAACTGGGGCTTTACATGGTGAATGCTCTGAATAAGTATGGTATTGTGTACTGTCACATGGTGGAACCCAGAATGAGAAGTGCTGGAGAAAGAGTTGAATGCCCTCACAGCTTGGTGCCTATGAGGAAGGCCTTCAATGGTACTTTTATAGCTGCTGGAGGTTATGACAGGGAAGATGGGATCAAAGCCATTGCTGAGAACAGGGCTGATCTTGTTGCTTATGGTCGTTTGTTCTTGGCTAATCCAGATTTGCCTAAGAGATTTGCTCTCAATGCTCCTCTCAACCAGTATAACAGGGAGACATTCTACATCAGTGATCCGGTTCTTGGCTACACTGACTACCCTTTTCTTCATGAGGAATCCAACAGTGCAGCATCCTAGGTTTTTTACTAACCTCTTCTTCTTCCCTGCAAATTCTTAGCTATTTTCAATTTGGTTCATCAGATTTTCATTCACCTATTCACCCTCTTCATTCACTTGACATATCTTCTGAGTTGTAAGGGCGTGTAGAATGTAATAACGTGACACCAGATTCTACAGCACTATACTAGCTTTGTGCAAATAAGAGGATTATTTCAGTAAAAAACAAAAGGTTTTCTGTTCATCAGGAAAATTCTCTCACATGATCTACGGTTTTCACTTACCATTTTTGTCAAAATCCATATTGAAGTGGAGCTAAGGAATTGATAAAGGGAACCAAGCGTGGGATAATATCTTAATAATGTTTGTTAATTTTGTAATTGGAAAATGTATGGAGATTGTCTATCCCTTTGTGTTGTGTATAAGAGGGTTGTGTGTCTCTCTATTGAACCATGAGTTGTATTGTATTTTGTAAATCCATTTGCATGAGAATCTTGTTCTAGGCAAGTGACTTAAATACTATGTTTTGTTGTTTTCGGGAGCTTTTGATTTCTTTGTTTCATTATGTTGACTCCTTTCTTGATAGGTCATGGTTTAGTATGTGAGAATATAGTTTAAAGTGTAATTCAAATATTCATAAAATAAAATATATGGGATAGGAAAAATATTCTTTTGACATTCGTGACACTAAAACAATTTCATTTGACAACCTCTAAAAATAATTCATAATATTTTATATTAAAAAATAAAATAAATATAATTAAAATATTAATTATGAAGATCTCATGAAGCTTGCAAAGATATTATCAATAACCCTTCATATATATATATATGCGAGATTGTAATTAATTTGGGAACTCTTTATTTCCTTGGATTCCATAAAGCTTGCAAAGATATAATCAATGACCATCTCGAAGTTTAACTGACCTCAACTACATGTTCTGGTTGAGAGACATCTTTCTTAGTTAGAACATGTTTCCAACATAGTTACTAGTGACACAACATCCATTAAGAAGATTGATGAGTTGGTTTAATTATAAAAAAAAGTATTAACTTATTATAAGTAACATGATGCGGAGCACCACTATTTAGGATCTAAGAAAAATTATTTTTATAATTTTTGAACTCACCATTTCCAAGATTTTGAACATGACTAGGTGTGTGTTCAATAGTATTATAATTTAGTTATATCTCTCGTTAATATGAAATTTTCAATATATCAACTATAAATATAACCAAATTATTTACTTATCGATTTTTATAAAATCAAGTTAAATTTAAATTTTACACCTTTGTGTGAGATCTATTTGTTAATAGTAATAAAATTAAGTTAAATTTAAATTTTATAACTTTATGTGAGATCTATTTCTTAATACTCTCTACATGCGGAGAATTCCTATCAATCTTAATCACGTGGAGTGTTTTAAATTCATAATTATTTATAGTTTTAATCCCTCCGTCTTGGTGAATGGGATATCCTTGTGGGTAGCGAAGGCAATTCTCCTTGTAGGATATCCCATCTTAAAATAATATTAAAAATAATTACAAGACATAATTACTATTAGTATTTTCTTTAATTATATTTAAAATTTATTGACAATACATAATGCGTTTAATAATATGCAAATTTTCAAAGTAAAAAACTCTTAATTTATGTAGCGGATAACACATACACTAACACTGTTCGTAAGCTTTTTCTATAGTATTATTCTTAAAATACTTTTATACTATATTTTATAATTTATTTTTTATTCTATATTATTTGTTTGATTGTGTCACGTTTTCCTAATCTCTATTAGGTATAAATAAATAACCAGTTTTAAAAAAATGATTTTTCGATATGATTCTGATTCTCTGGTTCTTATTTTTCTGTTGTATGAAAAAAAACAGAGCTTCTCATTCAATTTATTTCTTTGTTTTTATGAAAAAAGTGGGAAGAAACAAAATTGAAGCAACATGTCCAATGATCCTGAAATCAATGCCCCTCTAAGTTCGTTTTCTCTGATTCTCCAAACGTACTTTTTTGTTCTTTCTTCATTCAGAGATCCAAACAATCATGCTTTTCTTTCTAATTCTCATATTCGTTGACTCACTTTTCAGTTAAAAGGCGTCACCACAACAACGACGCCATCTCCGAGGCGGAGAACTCGCCGGCCGCCGAGAATTCTCCGATCGAGCAGGTAGCGCTGACGGTTCCTGTGAGCGACGATCCGTCGCTGCCTTCCTTCACTTTCCGGACATGGATTTTGGGAACCCTTGCGTGCGTGCTTCTCTCCTTCCTGAACCAGTTCTTCGGATTCCAGAGGGAGCCACTGTCAGTGACGGCGATATCGGCGCAGATAGCGGTGGTTCCGGCGGGACACCTGATGGCGGCGGCGGTGACAAGGCGCGTGTTCATGAAGGGAACGAAGTGGGAGTTCACGCTGAACCCAGGGAAGTTCAACGTGAAGGAGCACGTGCTCATCACTATCTTCGCCAGTTCGGGAGCCGCTAGCGTCTACGCCATCCGTTTCGTTAGCGCCGTTAAAGTGTTCTACCGGAAGGAGTTAACGGTTTTAGCAGCGTTATTGGTGGTTATAACGTCTCAGGTTTTGGGCTTCGGTTGGGCCGGGATATTCCGACAATATCTGGTAGAGCCCGCTACCATGTGGTGGCCCCAAAACCTTGTTCAGGTCTCGCTGTTCAGGTACGGTGCTCGTTACTTACTCCATATTTCAACTAAACCGTTAGATTGTTCACAATTTGATCTGATGGTTGAAATCTTTTTCTTTTTTATTCTTCTTCTCTAATCTCCTAAACCAAATGAACAAAACATAATTCATAAATACTTCACCTTTTTATTGGGATAATTGATATGTTAATTTAGTTATTAAAAAAACCAAATATTTATTTTATGAACCTTTTTTTAGAAAAAAAGGAAAGACAAGAAGAATAAAAGAAAAAGAATTAACCATTAGATGAAAATTAAAAAACACCCTCGCCTTCACCTTTTTCTTTTTCCTTTTACCTTTTATTTATTATCCGTCACATAGATTATCAAAATTTAAAATTGGTTTAAATGTAGTTTTCACTTCAGTAATGTACGTGATTTTTTCATGATTTTAAATTTTCTAAAAAAGTTCCTAAAGTTGTTTAGTGTTTAATCCATCTCATTATACTTAGTTAGTTGTCATTACGCGGTATGTCAACATTATACCGTAACTAGTTCATATATGATAGGATTGTAAATTTATTTAGATAGGACAAGTTAATTTTTTAAATTCTTCAATTTATATTGATATGGTCCTATTTGTTAGGTATTAAATAGTATGTGATTATAATATTAAAATTTGATTCAATTTTATTATTATTAAGAAAATAATTTTAATAATCACAATTAAATAAATATATTAAAAAAATTACAAAATTAAATAATTTAAAAAAAAATATTGAAAAGTAATTCCGAACAGGCTGGGCTGACACTTTTTTGACACCCTTACTATACGATACTATATACCTCACTTTTATATAGGCTTGTAAACATCTAACAAGTTCTTGTAGTTGCTGCTCAAGCTTAAACTTTCTACAATTGTACCTAATAATTGATGTAATACAGGTTCCGATAATGGTGTAAAAATTATGAAGAAGAACAGCCATATGACTATATTAATTCCACATTGCATAGTAATATTACAACTCTGCATTCGTAATTTATTTCAGGGCGCTACATGAGAAAGAGGAGAGACGAAAGGGAGGGTTAACTCGGAATCAGTTTTTCCTTATAGCATTTCTTTGCAGTTTTGCTTATTATGTTTTTCCTGGCTATTTGTTCCCTATGTTAACATCGATTTCGTGGATTTGCTGGATGTTTCCCACTTCCGTGATAGCACACCAGTTAGGTTCAGGGTTGCA